>Ga0316187_10000243_pt1 | contig 40295 bp, 40 predicted proteins | sample CroRivburrow1_MG_FD_204927 | JGI IMG/M metagenome (GOLD analysis project Ga0316187, IMG submission 204927) | Coastal sediment microbial communities from Maine, United States - Cross River worm burrow 1 | ecosystem: Environmental > Aquatic > Marine > Coastal > Sediment | place: USA: Maine... | reverse complement strand
TCCGGCAAAGGACATTCACCCTGACTCTGCGACTCAATTGCACGCATCATGGTCTGCAATTTAGCGCTGCAAGCAGGCTGTCATGACCGTCTACATGCACGCGACTCCACGCAGCATAGGGCATGGAAAAACGACGGGTGACCGGCAGATCCGCTCCGAGCACATGCGCGAGGATGACCCTGATGGTTCCCGAATGACCCAGCAATAGAATATGTTGTCCTGCATGCCTGCCAAGCACGGCTTCCCATGCATGCACCACCCTAGTGGCAAAATCCTCGATACATTCGGCACCTGGGATTTGCTTGCCGACCGGATTCTCTCTCCAGCCGGCCAGCATCCCCGGAAAGCCTTGCTCAATCTCATCAGCGCTCAATCCCTCCCACTGGCCATAATACATCTCCCTGAAATCATCCACGACCTCGCAGGCAATGCCTGCCTGCGCAGCCCAGTCCTCTGCCGGCTTGCGGCAGCGGCTTAGTGGCGATGTTACAATCACGCCCACATGGGCACTCAGCTTCGCCCAAACCGCATCCATATCGGCACGGCCTGCCGCCGTTAAATCCGCCTCTATACTGCCGCGATAGCGTACGCCACCCACCAGCGCGCCATGGCGTAATAACTCAATCGTCGTTTCTGACATATCAGCCCGTTACTCCTTAGGGTTTTTCGTTGGCTGCAAATGCGCTAACGTGTGTGCATCATGCACCCACGAGGTTCCCATGCAAGATTATGACCCGACAGACCCGAATCCAACCCACGCTAATTCCGCTGCTGCGATGGAGCATGTGCGTGCCTTGCTCACACATATCGGTGAAGACCCGACACGCGAGGGTTTGGTGGAAACCCCCAAGCGCGTAATTGCCGCTTTCGAGGAATACTTCTCCGGCTATAGCGAAGACCCGCACGAACATCTGGAAAAAACTTTCGAAGAGGTCGAGGGCTACGATGAAATGGTGCTGGTCTCTGATATCGATGTGCACAGCCACTGCGAACACCATATGGCGCCATTTGTCGGCAAGGCGCATGTTGCCTATATCCCCAATGGCCGTGTCGTCGGCCTATCCAAGCTGGCTCGCGTGGTCGATGTCTATGCCCGCCGCTTGCAGGTACAGGAAAAGCTGACCATGCAGATCGCACACGCGATCGAGGACGTGCTGCAACCCAAAGGCGTGGCCGTCATCATCCAATGCCGTCATTTCTGCATGTGCCATCGCGGCGTGCGCAAGCCCTACGCATGGACCACCACCTCCAAACTGTCCGGTGCCTTCCGCAACAATCCATCCTCGCGTCTTGAGCTCTTCAAACTGATTAGCATGGATAAGGACTGAACCCATGGGCAAGGAAACACCTGTCGGCATCCTGTTGACCAATCTGGGTACGCCTGACACACCCAACTGCCCCGGCCTGCGCCGTTATCTGGGTGAATTTCTTTGGGACCGCCGGGTGGTGGATGTGCCGCGTCCGATATGGTGGCTGATTCTCAATCTTATTATCGTGAACTTCCGCTCACCGCGCTCTGCTGCATTGTACCGCAAGGTGTGGACGGAAGAGGGCTCTCCACTGCTGGCTATCGGTCGCAGGCAACAGAAGTCCTTGCAGACGAAGCTCGATGCCACGCATCCGGGTGGTTTCAAGGTCGAGCTGGCCATGCGCTACGGCAACCCATCGATTGCTGCCGGCATGCAGGCATTGGAGCAGGCAGGATGCAAGCGTGTGCTGGTGCTTCCGCTGTATCCACAATATTCCTCAAGCACCACCGCCTCCACCTTCGATGCCGTTGCCGAGGCACTTAAGGCAGGGCGCAATATGCCAGAGCTACGCTTTGTGCGGCAGTACTATCAGGACCCGGCCTATATCAAGGCGCTGGCTGCCAGCATCCGCGAAGACATCATCGAAAATGGGCAACCGGAGAAATTGCTTTTTTCCTTCCATGGCATTCCGCAGCGTTATCACACCACAGGTGATCCATATCCGGATGAGTGTCATGCCACAGCAGCACTGCTTGCGGCCGAACTCAACATCCCCAACGACGCCTGGATGCTCACCTTCCAGTCACGCTTCGGACGCGAACCATGGATGCAGCCATATACCGACAAAACACTGGAAGCCCTGCCTGCCGAGGGTGTGAGAAACGTGGCCATTGCATGCCCCGGATTCAGTGCTGACTGTCTGGAAACGCTGGAAGAAATCGCCATGGAAAATGGAGATATTTTTGCTGAGCACGGAGGCAAGTCCTATCGCTACATCCCGGCCCTGAATGATCGCGACGATCATATCCAAGCACTGGCCGGCATCGTCCGGCATCATTGCCAAGGCTGGCTGGACTAGCTCGCCCCCCCCTCGCTACAAACTCGCTCTAAATTTCTGGGATTGAGGAGGGCTCGATGATGTACAGCGGCAGATCATCTTCTTCCACCTCCGCTTCGGGAATGCATCGCCCCTGCATTGAAACCCCGGCCTGATGCACCGATTCTGCATCTCCAGTCAACAACGGATGCCAGCTGAACAGCGGCTTGCCCTCATATCGTAGACGATAGGCACAGGTCTCCGGTAACCAACCGAACTGTTCGGCTTTAAACTGACGGACCTGCATACATTCGGGAACCTGCATGCTGCGCTGCGCATAATCCCTGCAACGGCAGGTGTCGGCATCAAACAAGCGGCAAGCGACATTGGTGAACAATACCTCGCCGGTATCCTCATCCTCGAACTTGTGCATGCAGCATAGCCCGCACCCATCGCACAATGCTTCCCACTGCTCGTCGTTCAGTTCAACCAATGGCTTTTCCACCACTTCATTCACACATTTCACCCCGATACATCTCCGAAACCTACAACCCTATTGCCGCATGAGTGACTGATTTCGCCGGATCAGGGTGCGAATGCTTTTTACATATTCGGCTCCACGCTCCGAGTAAGTGGAAAGACCTCCAGCCAGAAGAGAGGCGTCAAGCTTGTCCCCACTGCGCCGCATATGCTGGCGAAGACTGCGCAGATGCTTATAGGCTGAGGTGGTATTGAGATTGTAGATGTAAGCCCGAACCGATTCGGCTGTTGAAGAAAACATTTTCACCTCATGGGACGAACCTGCATTGCGTCGCAATGGCACAATACCGCAGCCCTTTTTATAACACCATTGGCCGAAATAATTATGCCCATTCCGGGCAAATCGCGATCTACCCCACGCAGACTCATTGGCTGCCTGAGCCAGAGCCAGCTCCAAAGGCACCACATCCAGCCGTTTTAACAACAGCTCCCAAAATTCAGAATCCGGTCTGTCGGCGAGTGGAACGCGATACTTCGCAGCCAGAGGATAGATCAAATCCATCTCGTCCGGACTGAAAGCATCGGTCTTCCGGCTCAGCTCCAGCAAATTCGTGCGCAATGCTGCAATGCGCTTGTTTTCAGCCTGCACCAGCGGCCGCAACTTGGCGAAGAAGCGCTTTTTTTTGGTCTTCACGTCCACGACTTCAACAGGTGCAATAAGCACTTTCTTTTCCGGCACCGTTGTCACGACCGGCGTCGCCACGCCCTCCTCCGCCGGCGCTTTCATCGCCACCTTGGGTGCACAGGCGGACAGCATTCCGAGCAAAAGCAGAACAAGGGGAAAGCGTAATAAAGAAAGCGTTTGCATAGGCCGCATAGTAACGGCATTTCATTCAGCCGCACATGCAGAAGAATACTAATGGGCAAAACGAAGCTGTTTGGCGCCTCGCAGCAGGGTCTGAAAATCGGTGCCGCCAACCCGGATCAGCTCCACATGATCGCCTGCTTCAAAATAGATGTCGGGTTCGTCGCATAACCCGGTGTCCAGCACCACTTCTATCTCGTAGGCAATACCAATGGGAGGAATAGCGCCTAAATCGCAATCAGGGAAAAGCTGGGGAATATCATCTTCCTCGACCAGCTCAAGGTCCCGATCAGACAGTTCATTGAGCGTATCAAGCTCAATATGCAGAGGGGAAGGAAGGACGGCCAGCAGGAATCCCGCCTTGTCGCGTAATAGCACGCCTTTGGCAAGCCGCAGACCGGAAACATGCGCTACCTGTGCGATTTTTTGGCTGGATGTGGAAAAGGGGTGTTTAACAGTTTCATAAGCGATACCGGAACTATCGAGATAACGCCTGAGTGTATTGGAAATTGCCATGACAATCCTCCTGTATGCACTCATTGATTATAGCAGTAATTCGCTACACCTGTTTCAGGTCGGGGAATAACTCTCATAAGCTCCGAATGCCTCATCAGGCAGCGGTCATGGATTCCTGCTTGGCTTCCAGGCCCTCCCAGCGGGCATAGGCGGTACTCAACTCGGCCTGGAGTTCGGCCAGACGCTGCTGGTCGCACTGGAATGCCGCTGGGTCCTTGGTGAAATAGTCGCTATCGCAGAATTTCCCCTCGATAGCTGCCTTCTCTTCTTCAAGTTTTTCAATGATAGCGGGGAGGGAATCAAGCTCACGCTGCTCATTGTAGCTCAGCTTGGTAGCCTTTTTGATTGGCTTTGCTTCGCTGGAGACCGGCTTACGCGCCTTTTCCTCGGCAGCTTCAAGCGCAGCCTTTTCAGCCTGTATCTGTCGCCATGCAGCATAATCCGAATAACCACCCTCCACCGGAACAATGAGTCCATCCCCCTCGAAGGCCAGCACACGATTGGCCACGCGATCCATGAAGGCACGATCATGGCTGACCAGAATCACGGTGCCTTCGTACTTGGCCAGAGCCAGTTCCAACATCGCCAAGGTGCCGATATCCAGATCGTTGGTCGGCTCGTCGAGCACCAGAAGATTGGCTGGTTCGAGCAATAATTTAGCCAGCATCAGTCGGCCGCGTTCACCACCGGAAAGCGCTGATACGGGCGAGTTCAGTCTTTCTTTATCGAACAGGAAATCCTGCATATAACTGACCACATGGCGCGGCTCATGGCCACCAACATGCACGTACTGGCCGCCCAGCGGCAGCAACACGTCCCTGATTTTCAACTCGGGATTGAGTTCGCGCATCTGGGTGAGAAAGGCCGGGGCTAGACGAACACCATGCCGCACCCGCCCATCGTCCGGCTTCATTTCGCCCAGCATAATCCGCAAAAGAGTCGTCTTACCGATACCATTGGGCCCGATCAAGCCAACACGATCTCCAGCCATGATTTTATGACTAAAGTCTTTGACGATGCAGATTTCGCCAAAGGCATGCGACACCTCGACAGCCTCCATCAGCATTTTACCTGGCTTCACACCGCTAGCCACGCGCAGGTCCACATCACCACCGCGCATGCGCCGCGCTGATCTTTGCCGACGCAAATCCTCCAACCCGCGCACCCGTCCTTCGTTCCGTGTACGGCGTGCAGGAATACCTCTGCGAATCCAGCGCTCCTCGCTTGCCAGCACTTTGTCGAACTTGCGGTGCTGGCTTTCTTCAACCACCAGCATCTCGGCCTTCTTCTCCAGATATTCGGCATACGAACATGGGAAGTGCACAAGATGGCCGCGATCCAGCTCTACAATCTCCTCAGCCACCGCATCGAGGAAGTAACGATCATGGGTAATGAATAACACCGCGCCCGGAAAGGAGGCAACGAAATCCTCCAGCCACTCGATAGAGGCGACATCCAGATGATTGGTCGGCTCGTCGAGCAAGAGGATCTCAGGCTCGGCCACCACGGCACGGGCCACGGCAACCCTTCTTAACCAGCCACCGGAAAGTTCGCCAACATCGCGGTCCGGGTCCAATTTCAATTTGGAAATCGCCGTTTCGATACGTGCATGAAACTGCCATGCACCAATACTTTCCAGATGCGCCTGCAACTCATCCAGTCGCCGCATAGCCTGATGCGAGGTATCGCCGCTCAAGCCATGCAAGGCATCATGATAATCATCCAGCGCCCGGGCCACATCGCCCAAGCCTCCGGCCACAACCTGGAACACCGTTTCTCCGGCTTCAAAATGCGGTGCCTGCGGCAGATAGGCCACCCGCGCTTTGCCGCGCAGGGTCACATCGCCTTCATCGGTATCCACCTGACCGGCCATGATGCGCAGCAGGGTGGATTTCCCTTCGCCGTTGCGTCCGATCAAACCGATGCGCACACCGCGCGTGATGGAGAACGACACATCATCGAGCAAGACCTGCGATCCGAAGGCTTTACTTATATGGTTGAGGGTCATGATCGGCATCGCCGCAGCCTACGCCATGCCGGGCGCTACAGGCATCAATAAATGCAAATGCGCCTCTTTATCAAGGCAGCAAAAAAAACGCCTGCCGGAAAGGCAGGCGCTGTGGTGCTCTACTTTGGGCGACTACATACCGCCGCGAGGACCGTTCCCTGGGCCGTCACCATCCGGGCCTCCGCGCCCTTTGCCCCAGTTGCCGCGACCTTCACCCTTCTTTTCAGCCCGTTTTGCCTTGCGCTCCTTGCGCAGCTGTTCCGCCTTAGCCCGTTGCTCCGGCGTCAGAATAGCAGCCATCTCGGCGCGTACCCGGGCATGTTCCTGCGTCATCCCCTCGACAATAGCGCCCTTTTCGGCAGCCAGCTTATCCACCTGGGCCATATAATCCTTGGCCGTCGGATCAAGTTTTTCCATGGCATCGCGATTGGCCAGCATGGTATCGCGCATAGCTTTCATCGTCTCACGCGATTCGCTGCGAATCTGCTTGATCTGAGCCTGCTGCTCCTGGCTCAGATTTAAGTCCTTGGCCATACGCTGCATACCGTTCTGCTTGCCCTGCTGCATACCCTGGCCACCTCGAGGCCCGTCGCACGATCCTCCTGCCGGACAGGCAAAGGCCGGAACGGCCAGCGATGTGGCAATGATCAAGCCTGCTGCAATCAGTGATTTGTTCATGATGGTTCTCCTTGTAACTCAATTCAGCGTCCATGCGCTGTACAGGACGAAGTTTAGCAGAGCGGATGCAAGCAAGTGCGCCAAGACTGCTAGCAAAGTGAAAAATATTGTAACAATCGTGTAAAAGTCGCCCATGTATTCGCCACTGGATGTTCTACAGCACACATTTCGTGGCAGGATAAGGCCATGAACATCCTGCTTATTGATGACGATACCGAACTCACCGATCTGATGTGCCGCTTTCTGGAGCATGAGGGGTTTGCTGTGGACACGGCAGCCGATGGTACATCCGGACTCGATCGCATGCGTAAGGAAGTGTTCGATCTGGCAGTCATCGATGTGATGATGCCCGGCAAAAACGGCATGGACGTGTTGCGTGAACTGCGCGCCTTCTCGCGCCTGCCGGTCATTATGCTGACGGCGCGCGGCGAAGAGATGGATCGCATCATCGGACTGGAACTCGGCGCGGACGACTACATTGCCAAGCCATGCAACCCTCGCGAGCTGGCCGCCCGCATCCGCGCCGTGCTGCGCCGATCCGAGGCCGGTAGTTCCGATACTGCACAGACGGAAGAAGCTCCTCAGGTGCAGCGCATCGGACCCTTTGAATGGCATCCGCAAGCACGTCGCATTCTTGAGAATGGCCTCGAAATTGTGCTGACCAGCAGCGAATACAATATATTAAGCGCCCTGCTCAGCCATGCCGGTTCAGTGGTTGAAAAACATGCCCTCACCGAGCAGGCGCTGGGTAAGCGGCACGGCCCCTTCGACCGCACTCTGGATGTCCATATCGGCCGCATCCGAAAAAAACTGGCTCCACTGAGCAATGGTGAACCGCGCATCAAAACAGTGCGCAGCGTCGGCTGGCTGCTGGCGCTGGATTAAACATTGAGCCTGTTCTGGAAACTTTTCTTTGCCCTGCTGCTCAGCTTGTCGGCAATCGCCACCGCTTCATCGTGGTTCAGTCAGCGCTGGTTGTTACAAACACAACAGACCGAGATGCGCCTTGCCCAGATGGCCGGATATGCCGATACCGCGGCCAATCTGTATATTGACGAAGGCCCCGCCGCACTGCGTCGCTGGCTACGCAACAGCATGCGACAACAGCATTTCCGCGGCTCCCTGCTCAACCACGAAGGCCGTGACATCCTTAACCGACGCCTGCCACCCGATCTGGAACCGATAATTAAAAATGCCATTGAGAAAAACCAGCAGCTACAGCTGGTTCGCCCGCCGCATTTGCTGGCTGTGGTCCCTGTCGCCACCGCCCAGGGTAATTATTTCTGGGTGGCCAACAGTCGTATCGCCCCCGACACCATGCAGCAGAACCGGCAATACACACTGATCTTCCAGTTGATACTGGGCCTTGCCATCATTCTCATGGTCAGTTGGCTACTCACCCGCATGTTCACCCGCCCGATCCGCCAGCTGCAGCAAAGTGCAGCACGTCTGGGCAGCGGCCACATGAGCACCCGCACCCCCGAATCCCTGACTGCGCGCGGCGACGAAATCGGCGAACTGGCCCAGAGTTTTGATACCATGGCCACACAACTGGAAGGTCTGATGGAAAGTCACAAGCAGTTGCTGCGCGATGTATCACACGAATTGCGCTCGCCGCTGGCGCGCCTGAACGTGGCTCTGGAACTGGCCCGAAACGCAGCTGGCGACAAAGCGGATGAAGAGCTATCGCGAATCGGCTTGGAAGCCGAACGCCTGAATGCGCTGATTGGCGAGGTGTTAACGCTGGCCCGCTTTGATCAAGGGGCGATCGCAGCCGACATGCAGCCATTAAGCCTTAGCGACCTATTGCGCGAAATCATCGCCGATGCCTCTTTCGAGGCGGAGGCCGCCAACAAGCAAGTACAAGCGGGCGCCCTAGAAACCTGCCAGCTACAAGGTGATCGCCTGTGGCTGGGAAGCGCTCTGGACAATGTTGTACGCAATGCCGTGCGCCACACGGATAAGGATACGGCTGTTGAGATCGATATGCGTTGCCATCGCGGGCAGGCTGAAATCAGCGTGCGTGACCACGGCCCCGGCGTGCCGGATGAAGCAATGGGCAGTATTTTTGAACCTTTTTTCCGTGCCGAATCATCGCGCTCGCGTGACAGCGGCGGCTACGGTCTCGGGCTGGCTATTGCCCGACAGGTGGTTGAATTGCATGACGGAAGCATCACCGCTTCTCGTGCGACCGGTGGTGGTCTTCTGATAACCATCAGCCTTCCGATTTCCTGAAATGCATCTCCAAACAAGTTAAATCAGGCTGTCCGGAGAACCTATAGCTCTTAACTCAGCAAGTATCCGCTTCTTTCTTTTGGACACCTCAAGCTGCATCCTGCGCAGTAGTGGCGGCGTCAGATCAATTTCGACACCGAAGCGCCCATGTTCAGCTTTGCCCTGTCCTTTTGTTTCTCCAGCCCTATCCAGCCAGCGAACCTGGCAGAATCCTTTCAACTCTCCTGTCTGGGCCCATAGATTAAAACTATATGTTTCACCGTTCTGAATAGCCCCCCCGTGCAGGATGTTCATACCGAAGCCCGATTGGGATATGTCCCGCACCGCAGTCTCTATGTTTTGATCTGAGGCGCCGCTTAAAGTCAAACGCAAAACATCCCCGCACTGCACACGAATATGTTGTCGCCTTTCCTTCGCCGTTTTAAAAGTGCCTGCATATCTGAAATTCACATGTTTTCCGATCACGCTTTCCACTTCCAGAAGTAAGCAGGAAGTCAAATCGGGCAGGCGAATATGAGCAAAGCGGGCGTACTCGCCTGCTGCAACGACACGCACAAGGTCAGGGCTCCAATCGACAGAAAAACCGGACTCGCGCACATCATGCACGGCAACGCGTGCCATGATCGGGACCTCGTAAAAGTAGTTGTACAGTGTCACCTCACCTTCTCTGAGCCAGCGTGAGTGTATGGCAGCTATCTCAAGTTCAGAACCAGCATTCGAAAGCCGGGATTCGAGCTCACCAACCTGTCCCTGCCATGATCTGGCAACAGCATTCAGCAGAAGCAGCCCTAGGCGATCGAATTGTCTGATGACTTTCCGTACTTGGTCGGCACTAAGCTTATCCTCACTTAGAAGTTCATCCCTGTATTCAATCATTGCTGATTGAATGGTGGCTGGTGAACAGCCTTCCTGCAAAAGCGCTATAAACACTTCACGCGAAGGTTTGCTTCCCTCTTGCAGCATGGACAATAACCCATCCAGGTTTTCGGGTGATGCTCCGGAAAGGTTGTTTTGCAGCGTTTGTTTGCCGATGGCTTTCCTCATCGCATACGCTGAGGTCGGATGCCGAACATCAGCTTGGCCACTTCATCGAAATGTTTCACAAAATGAACATCCAGCCCTTCAAGAACAGAGGCAGGTAACTCTTCAACATCCACTCTATTCGCTTCCGGAAGAATCACCTCTTTGATACCCAGGCGCTTGGCAGCCAGCAGTTTCTCACGCTCTCCGCCGATGGGGAGCACCTCGCCGGTCAGGGTCAGCTCGCCGGTCATGGCCATGGCCGCAGGAGCTTTGCCCAGAGCCAGTGACAAAAGCACCGTGGCCATGCTGATGCCTGCCGATGGGCCATCCTTGGGCACCGCACCTTCAGGCACATGCAGATGCACGAAGGCCTTTTCAAAGAAGTCGGCCGGGGCTCCGTAACGCGTCAGCCTTTCTGTAATATAGGAGTAGGCAATTTCGGCCGACTCCTGCATCACCTTGCCCAATTGCCCGGTCAGTTTCAGACCGCGCCGATCCTCGTGAACCCGGGCAGCCTCCAGATCGAGCGTGACACCGCCCATGGCCGTCCAGGCCAGACCCGTGGCCATGCCCACGCCACAGCGCTGCTTCTTTTCGCGGTATTTCGGTTTGCCCGCAAAATCGGCAAGATTGCGCGTGTTCACCACCAAGGGTAGTGATACTGGCTTTTCATCCTGAGCCGGATCGTCTCCTTGAGCGAGACGCATCGCCGCCTTGCGCTGAATCTTTTTCAGTAATTGTTCCAGATGGCGTACGCCCGGTTCGCGTGCATAGTCCTCCACCAGATGCCGCAGGGCGGTGGATGCAAGTTTGATGTCGCTTCGTGCCAGACCATTCTGCTTGAGCAGCCGCGGCCACAGATGGCGGCGGGCAATCTTCACCTTCTCATCGGCAATATACCCCGGCAGGCGGATAATCTCGGCACGATCAAGCAGCGGTGCGGGCACCGTATCCAGCTGATTGGCGGTGAGCAGGAACAACACGCGCGACAGATCGAAACGCACATCCAGATAGTGGTCGAGAAAATCGCTATTTTGTTCCGGGTCGAGTACTTCAAGCAGGGCCGAGGCCGGATCGCCCCGGAAATCGTTGCCGATTTTGTCCACCTCATCGATCATGATCACCGGATTGGCCGCCTTCAACTGTTTCAGGGCCTGAATAATCTTGCCCGGCATAGCGCCTATATAGGTGCGCCGGTGCCCTTTGATTTCTGCCTCATCGCGCATGCCACCTACCGAAAATCGATAAAACGGCCGGTTGACCGCCTCGGCAATGGCTCGCCCGATACTTGTCTTGCCAACACCCGGAGGGCCAACAAACAGAATGATTGAACCGCCCACCTCCTGCTTGCGTCCACCGATGGCGATAAATTCGAGAATACGCTGTTTCACATCCGCAAGCCCTGCGTGATCACGATCTAGAGCTTTTGCAGCTCTCTTAAGATTGTAGCGATCCCGCCCAAAGCGCCCCCAGGGAAGGCCTGTAAGCCAGTCGAGATAATTACGCGCCACACCGAATTCCGGCGAGCTTTCGTCCAGCATGGATAATTTACGCAACTCCTCTTCGAAAACCTCTTTGGCCTCATCCGAAAACTTCAGCTTTCCGGCCCGCGTCACCAGTCTTCTTATTTCTTGGTCGCTGGCTTCCTCCTCCATGCCTAGTTCGCGCTGGATTTCGTGCAATTGCTCGTTGAGGAAATACTTGCGCTGCTGCTCGGATACGCGCTCTTCAATATTGCTGCGGATGCGGTTCTGGATCTTACTGACGTTGAGTTCACGGTTGAGCAGGCTCATCACCTTCTTCATACGGTCGAAGATTGGGTATGTTTCCAGCACCTCCTGTAGTTCCTCCCGACCTGCTGTGGTCATACTGGCGGCAAAATCGGCAAGGTGGCTGGGTTCGTCCAGGCCGAAACGCGACAGAAACAAGCGCAGTTCCTCTTCATGCAGCGGGTTGTGCTTGAGCATATCCTTGATGGTATTGATAATGGCGACGGTATAAGCCTTCAGTTCAACATTATCGCTGTAACTTGTTTCCGTATGATACTGTACCCGTGCCTTGATATGCGGTGGACCGGAGGAAAAATCGCGTACCCGGAAACGTTCAATACATTCAACAATAATATGCAGGCCGTGGCCCTGAACCTCCACGGCTTTGACGATTCTGGCAGCCACCCCGATCTCGTAGAGATTCTCCGTGGTAAAGGGCGCTTCTTCATCTCGCACCAGCAATAGGCCAACATACTGCTCTTCGGATTTTGTTGCCTCGCGAAACACTTCGATCATTTCATCCCCTTCATAAACCAGCGGGACGATGAGACCGGGAAAGAGCGGTCGATTGGACAGGGGCAAGATGGTTAGCAGAGGCGGCAGCAACTCTTTGGCCACCACCAGCCCGGCATGTTGCGTCTCTTCAATCAGGGTTTCATCGGTAATGTCATCGGGAACGTGCACTTCATCTGTCATTCACTATATATAATCAACTATTTGCTTCATTTCAAGGCCCAAACAATAATACGCAGCGAGGATTTTAAACCCAAGGGGTTGAAGCAGAGTCAGGTTCCTTGAAAGCCCGACAGGCAAACCCCATACATCACGCAAGTAATAGAAAGTAATTATTTAACCATGGAGGCATTCTATGCGCGCATTCAAGGGCATATTCATGCTCATTCTTACCAACCTGCTGGTTTTTCTCACCCTGATTATTTCGGGCAATATCCTGATCGCTTATGTATTACCGGCCTTCGGTATCGACATGCGCGAAAGCATCACATCCATGCAGTTTGCCTGGGCGATGGTGTTCGGCTTCGGTGGCGCCTTCATTTCCCTGTTGTTATCCAAGCCGATGGCCAAGCGCATGTACAAGATGCAGCAGGTTACCGTCCCTTCAACCCCGAAGGAAAAACTGGTCTTCAATACCGTGCAGGAACTAGCCCAGCGCGACGGCGTGAAGATGCCGGAGGTCTGGGTCTACTGGGATGAAGCACCCAACGCCTTCGCCACCGGCCCTGGCAGCAACCGCTCGATGGTCGCCGTATCTTCAGGCTTGGTGAACAATCTGCGCGACGATGAGGTACAAGCTGTGCTGGCACACGAAATGGGCCATGTAAGCAATGGCGATATGGTTGCCACCACCCTGCTGCAGGGCTTGATGAACACCTTTGTCTATTTCCTCGCTGGCGTCATTGCACGCATCGTGGCCTCTGCTGGCTCGCGCGACGGCCAAATGAATTTCATGCTTTATTTCATGGTCAATATGGTGCTGCAGATTCTCTTCTCGATTCTGGCCATGATCGTTGTGATGTGGCATTCCAGACGTCGCGAATTTCGTGCCGATGCGCATGCCGCAAAGCACTACGGTGCCGAGCCGATGATTCGTGCCCTGCAAAAGATCGAGGCACTCGCGCAGCGAACCGAGCCTGTCGAGGAGGAATCCTCAGGTGGCGGCCTGGCTCCGCAGGATGCGCTGGCCACGATGAAGATTCATGGCAAGCCCGGCAAGATGAGTAGTCTGTTCGCCAGCCACCCGCCAACGGCAGCACGCATTGCAGCCCTGCGTGGCCAGCAGCAAGGCTAAACGCAATTCGGGCCGTGGCGATTCAACTCGCCGCGGCTCTTTATGTTTCATCACAAGCCATTTTTGTTTTTCCTCAGCGGGGGTGTAGCGCAGCCCTGCACAGTTGCCTAGAGTAACTAATTATGAACAAGCAGCAGCGCAAACATCAAACCGCCGCCATTCTGGTAATCGGCAATGAAATTCTTTCCGGACGTACGCGGGAAGCCAATGCCCATCTGGCTGCAGAACGGATGTTTGAACGAGGTTGCCGGCTTGAGGAGATTGCGGTTGTCCCCGATATCGCAGAACGCATTATTTCCACGCTCAACCGGCTGCGCGCCGATTTCGATGCGGTCATCACCAGCGGAGGTATCGGGCCGACCCATGACGATATCACCATGGAGTCAATCGCCCATGCTTTTGATGTTCCGCTGATTGAGCATCGCTATGTCGTCCAGGCCATGACCGAGTATTACGGCAAGGGCGGGCTCAATGACGGCCGGCGACGCATGGCGCGCGTGCCACAGGGCGCCCATCTGCTTCGTTGCGCCAAGTCCATTGCCCCCGGAGCTATCATCGGCAACGTCTATGTCCTGGCCGGGGTTCCAAGCATTTTTGCCTCACAGCTTGAGGTGATTCTTGATAACTTCGGCGGACAGGCCTTTCAGCGCCGTGAAGTCGAGGTGTGCCTGCCGGAAAGCAGCTTTGCAGCCGCACTGGATCGCCTTCAGGCAAAGTTCCCTGACGTTGAAATCGGCTCTTATCCGGGCACATTAGGAAACAAGCCCTGCGGCAAAGTTTGCCTAAATTCACAACATATCGAGAGCCTTGAGGCAGCAGAAAATGCTGTACGGAGCATGGTTGAGGCTCTGCGTTCCGATCAGGAGTCGCCCTGAATCAGAGGTTCACCCCCCCTAGCCAATAAAATTGGCGGGAGGCGAACATGAAGCTGGCCCTTCCGGGATGGATCCGCGGCCAGTGATGAGCGCAGGTATAATTCCACCGTCCCCAGTGACGTTATTTCTCCAGCATTTCCAGCGACTCCTGCTCGTGGTCGGTCATCGGCTGCAATGCGATATCGCTGTAATTGCGAGCATCGGGATCGGCCTTGATGCGACGCCGCGCCCTACCGTTGATCATAATCATACCCAGAATACCAAGGTGACAGGCAGCCACTTCCCATAGCCTGCGTGGGTAGAAGATCAGCGGATTCTCGATCGGCATACCCGGCCTACGATCCAGCCTGTGCTTGCGCCTGAGAATGCCGCCCTCCAGTGGGTGCAGCCGCTCAAATTTAAGACAGCCATAGAACCAGAGCGACAGAAACATCAGCTTGCCCGGACTCATGCCGCTGGCCACCGCTCTCTTCATCATGGTCTCGATATGTTGCGGCGAGTAGTAGGCATCCCATGCCTTGCGATATGCACCCTCCCACGCCGCTTTGCTCATCAGGGGGTGCTTGGTCGTGACATGGTTGAGATCGTATTTATTCATGTCCGGGTCCATCCATTCACCACGCTCAAGCATCTGCTTGTGATCGGCTGAACCCGGCAGCGGCGTGAGATTGAAAAACTCCATCACATCGACAGGCAGTTCGCGCTTGATCACCTCGATATCGGCCAGGATGCGCTCCGGCGTATCGGTCGAGAAGCCGATGATATAACCGGCGTAAGAAATGACTCCGATGCGACGCCATTCCTGCATCAGCTTGCGGTATTCCAGGATCTTGTTCTGTTTTTTACCGGCAGACTTCAGGTTGTCTGGGTTGATATTCTCCAAGCCAATGAAAGCACGCCGCACACCGGCTCGGCCCGCCTTATCGATGAAATTACGAATCTTATGGCTCATCGTATCAACCTGGATGGTTAAGCTTATTTTCATCCCCTCCTTTTCCCTGAGGCTGATAATGCGATCAAAAATCGCCTCCCAGTCACGGTTGCGTGCGAAGTTGTCGTCAGTAATGAAAAAGCCCGAAATGCCCTGCGCCACATTGGCGCGCACGATGGCCTCGACATCATCGGCCGAACGGCGACGCGATTTGCGCCCCTGCACATTGATGATCGTGCAAAAACTGCATACAAACGGGCAACCGCGGCCGGCATCAAAACTGGTAAGAGAACCCATGGAACGCTCCAGCATCTTCGCCGGCAAAAACGGCAAGGGCTGCTCTTCAATAGCAGGGAGGCTATTCAGATGATTGTACATCGGCTGCATAGCGCCGGCGAAGGCATCGCGGAATACCGCATCAATCCTCCCCTCCTCCGCCTCACCGGCGAACAGAGAGATGCCCAAGTCCTGAGCTTCACGGATGTCGGCCGGCAACTCCGGCAACATGGCGAGGCAACCACTAATGTGGAACCCGCCGATGCAGACCTGGATGCCCGCCTCTCTAAACTTACGGGCCATATCCATCGTGCGGGGGAACTGATTGGACTGCACGCCGGCAAAGCCGACAAAGCCGCTTCCGGCAGACTTGATGGAAGCGATGATTTTTCCTACCGGGATGCGGCGATTGGTCTCATCCCAGGCGTCAATGACAATCTCCGTGTCATCACCCAGCACCTTGCGCGCTGTCGCATCCAGGCAAAGGCCGTAGAGCACCGCTAGGGTATTCGATGGCACGGCCGATTTGCGCCACTGGATCACATAGCCATCATCGTCATAGTGCGACGGCTTGATCAGCACAACGCGAAACTGTTTGATAAGCCCCCCCTCTTTAACGATTTTGTTCACGAGAGGATAATGCACATTGGCGCAGCCAGCAATTTAACGCATCGTATAGCGACACTCCGGCAGGATTCCATCATCCCGCCGCGACCGTTCCTGTCCTCAAACGCCGCACGGCCCCGGCAGGATCTTCCGCGCCCAACAGTGCTCCGATTACGGCTACGGGATATTCTGAAACTTCAGCCCTATTCTCCGGTGTAATACCCCCTAATGCTATGACGGGCAACTCCACGGAAGCAGCCAACTGCAAAAACTTCTCTACCCCAAGATTCGGTACTCCCGGGTGACTGGTCGTGGGAAATACTGGCGAGAGCAGGGCGAAATCAGCGCCGGCATCGGCGGCGGTCTGCAACTGGGCCACACCGTGGCAGGAGGCGGACAAGGTCATGTTCGGATTGTTCAGCCAGCGGCGCATGGCAGGGAGTTCAGCAATGGCGTTTGAGGCGACATGCACACCATCAGCACCCACAGCTTTCGCCACATCAGCCTGCGTATGCACCAGCAGGCGCGCACGATAATGATTCGTCAGCTCGCGAAGTCGCGAACAAAAAGCCAGCAGCCGCGCGCTATCCATCTGCTTTTCACGCACCAGCACGGCATCTACGCCCCCTTTCAAGGCAGCCTCGACGGAGACAAAAAAGGCCTCGCCGCTATAGCGGGTGTGATCTGTGATCAGTAAAAGCCTGGGCCGAATATCCAAGCCCCCAGTAAAGTCATGATGTGCAGGCATGAATAGATCGCCGGGCTAGAAGCGCTTGATCACCCATTCAGGTGGGCTGAGATGCTTGTAGCCGCCGGGCAAGCGGCGCTCAAATGTTCCATCGCCATTATTATCATAGAGATAGTAGGGAGGCATGCCATGCGGCGGTGTCACCTTGACCATATACACGCGGCCATGATGCGAATACTCCTCGATTTTAGTACCATCTTCGCGGGTGCTTGAATAGACCTCGACGTTGCTGTCGCCCGTCGGTGCCGACAACTCGCCGCGCAAACCCTCATCACGTGGCGCCGATGGCGGCTCAACCGTTTCCCGCGCTTCGAAGCTGTCCTGTACTTCAGTTGGTGGTGCAGGCACAGCATCTGAATCTTCGGCCTGCACGGCTGGAGCGTAAATCACAAGCAGAGTGGACAAAACGGCAAAAAGAAGAGGTCTCATAGCCTCACTATAGGAAATGTTCAGGGCTTGCACAAAGGGAATGTTTATTCTTGCATAGAGCCCGGCATACATAGCCGAAGGAGCATGCACATGTACCGCTATTTTTCCGCCGAGCGCATCGGCGACACCTTGCTTCCAGCTTTCAAGGGGGTGATGGGTTCGCCCAACGAGTATTTCACTGCCATGCCCGAGGCGCGCGACTACCGTGACAGCTTCATGTTGCTGTGCATCTTTCTAGCCATTCCGGCATTGATGGCCAGCATCGCAACAGGCGTTATCACCATCATCTTTATCCTACCAATTTCGCTGATGTTTGGCCTGATCGGCACATGGTTGTGGGCATGGTATCTCGGCTGGGCGGCACGGCATTTCTGCGCATCACACCTGAGCACGGCCGGCGCCTTCCAGATCTGCGCCTACAGCAGTGCGCCGCTTATTTTCTCATGGGTGCCAGTCATCGGGCTGCTCGGCTGGTTGTGGAATCTATATCTAAATTGGCAGGGTCTGGTCTCGCACGGGCGTGTCGGAGCAGGGCCCGGACTGCTAATCATTCTTGGCGCATTTTTTGTCATGATGGTGTCACTGATCATTCTGGCAGCACTTCTCTTATATGCCGGCTCGCAATTCGGCGTAGAGTTTCCCGCCACCACGACCTGGTTCTAAGAGGGCAATCAGCGACGCCGGCGAAGAAGAACGAGGGCCGAGCCGCCGCCTGCGCCAGGCTTGGGAATCGCAGCCAGCACCCAGCCGGCATAGGGGCCATCACGCAACCATTCATACACGGCATCCTTAAGTATCGCCCTGCCGTCTTCGGAGTGCAGGCCTCGCCCATGCACCAGCGATAGCACACGCCAGCCTCTTTCCAGCGCCTGTTCCATGAGCAGTGACAGGGCGCCATACATGCCCTCGCGTGTCATGCCGTGCAAATCGGTTTCCGCATCGATGGCCGGGCGCCCCGCACCAAGCTGGCGCAATCGTTCGGCCGAAACACCATCCGCTTTCATGCTCCACGGTTCAGCACTACTTTCCGGCCGATGGGCAGGCGCCGAATTCGCTGCGGATTGGATGTGCCCGGTGTGAATATCCTGTCTTAATTGCGGTTTGGGTTTTTCCACAACGCGGCGTGGCTCGACCTCGATGCGGCGCACATCCTGCATCGCCTTACCGAACAGCTCTTCATCACCGCTCATCGCTTGCCCTTAGCCTGCCGGACCCTAAAATTCGCTGCGTTCGGGGCGAGTCATCAGCTGCTGTGCGGCATCGGCCGCATCCAGCTTCTGTTGCAGCACCAGATGCACAGCTTCCATCAGCGGCACATCCACCTGCAGTGCTGTGGCCATGGCATGTACCGCAGCTGCTGTACGAACACCTTCGGCCACCTGTCCGATGCGTTCCTGTGCAGCACCCGGATCGAGCCCCTCGGCCAGCGCGATTCCCAGTCGCCGATTGCGCGACAGCTCGCCAGTGCAGGTCAAAACCAGATCGCCCAGTCCGGACAAACCCATCAGGGTTTCGCGCCGGGCACCGGCCGCTTCGGCCAGACGCATCAATTCGGCCAGTCCGCGCGTCACCAATGCAGCCTCGGCGTTGTGCCCCAGCTTGAGTCCTGCGGCAACACCCGCTGCAATGGCTATCACATTTTTCAGAGCACCGCCCAGCGCCACCCCGGCCATATCGTCGCTGCTGTAGATACGAAAGGCTGTGTCATCGAAAAACGCCCCGGCACATCGAGCCAGTTCCTCGCTGCTTGCCGCCATGGTGATGGCGGTGGGCAAGCCGTGTGCCACTTCCTGCGCAAACGAAGGGCCGGAGAGAATGGCTGCACGTTCCTTGCCGACATGGCGCAGCAGTAATTCATCGCTGCGCTCGAAACTAATCGGATCAAGCCCCTTGAAAGCAGCAATCACCGGCCCGTTGCAGCCTGCGGCCACTGCAGGCAGCACGCTTTCCGCCGCCGAGCAGGGTGTGGCCACGACCACGGCAGCAGTCTGATGCAGCGCATCATCTGCTGAATCGGTCACACGCAGGGATGCAGGGAAGTCGATTCCCGGCAGGTAATCTTGATTGCACCGCGCCTGCTGCATCGCCCCGGCGCGGGATGCATCGCGCGCCAATAAGCGAACCTCACGTCCGTGCCGTGCCAGCACCATGGCCAGGGCTGTGCCCCAGGAGCCTGCACCGATCACACATACCGCCCCTGTCATCTCATCACCGTCATTTCATTACCCTCATAGCGCCAGCCTCCGTGGATAAAGCACGATAATCAACAAGGGAATAAGCAGGTGGAACAGCGGGAAGTCACCATGCCGCATATAGGGGGTGGCGCGCAAAGCATCGCGGTACGTTCCATAAACAACCCCTTCTTCAAACCACGGCATGCTGTTCACCACGCGTCCGTCCGGAGCAATGATGGCCGACACACCCGTATTGGCGGCGCGCAGCAGATAGCGTCCGGTTTCCACGGCGCGCATGCGTGCCGCCTGCATATGCTGCCAGGTGGCTGGTGTTTGCCCGTACCATGCGTCGTTGGTCACATTAACCAGCACAGTCGCCGTTTGCGCCCGCTGCCGGGCCTGTTCGGGGAAAATCGACTCGTAACAAATCAATGCGCCGAAGCTGCTCTTCCACGTCTCAGTCGTAGCGGCTTCAAAGAACAGAACCCCGCTATCCTCGGTCGGCCTGAAATTGCCGATGCCCGGAACCAGTTTATGCAGAAAGGGAATCCATTCCGGCACATACTCGCCGAATGGCACAAGATGCTTCTTGCCAACGAACTGCCATTCATCCCTGCCGGGTTCAAAAAGATACAGCCCGTTATGAATGTTGCTCTCTGACGGTTCCTTGCCGCCCTGCTCATCCAGCTTCAGACCGCCGAACAGCACGGTCCTATCCCAGCCCTGCATCCTTTCGAACAGCCACTGCCGCCAATCAGGTGCATGCTCAAAAAGTAAGGGTACAGCTGCTTCCGGCCAGATGATGATGTCCGCCCGTTGCGCCGCTTCGGCGCTGAGGCTGGCATAGCGATCCATGGTTTCGTTGAGAAAATCCGCATCCCATTTGAGCTGTTGCGGAATATTGCCCTGCACAAGAGCCACGCGGTGCTCCGGCCCCTCCGCTTGATACATCGGCGGGGCAAAATACGCCGCCAGCAACAGCAAGGAGAAAGCTGCCAAGCCGTAACGCGGGCCGACACCGGCCAGCATGGCTGCCAGAGCAGACGCCAGGCCCACCGGCAGCAGAGCTGCCCCGTATACACCAACGATAGCCGCCCAGCTGATGGCCGGGGTGTCGAGCAGCAGGCTACCCAGCGGGGTCCATGGTAACCCCGTGAACAAATGCCCACGCAACCATTCTGCGCCAACCGCCAGCAGCGGCAGCAGCAGCAAGATGCGGCCACGATTGCCGCAGGCCAGACGATGTGCGCTCCATGCAAGCAGGCCCGGAAAGACTGCGAGTGCCGCACCGACACATGCCACGGCCAGCACGGCCCATACCCAGGGAAGTGGACCGAAGGTGTGCAGGGTGGGTGCCAGCCACCAGGCACCGAGGCCAAACCAGCCGAGGCCGAAGACGAAGCCGGTGACCCAAGGGCGGCCGACGAGCAGCAACAATATCCAACCGGTCATTGCCGGAATGACCAGCCATTTCAGATCATATGGAGCATAGGCAAAGGGCATGGCCGCACCACAGGCGAAGGCCAGCGTCAGACGCAAGGTCAGAAAAAATCGGGTGTCGGCAACAGGCTGATTATCGAATTGCTGCATGCGTTAGCGGAAGAATGCGCATACGCAGCACCCTTCTCGGCTCGGCCTCCAGAATATCGATATTCAGGCCGGCTAGTTCAAGGCGTTCGCCGCGCCGCGGAATACGGCCACACTGACTGACAACAAGGCCGGCCACGGTATCGTAATCTCCCTCCGGTAGCTTGCAGCCCAGTGCCTCTTCAACATCCTCGACATGTGTTCTGCCGTGCACAATCAGGCTGCCGTCCTGTTGCCGGGCGCATTCCTCACCGTTGGCCGCTTCACCTGCTTCATCCATGGAGCCGACAATCTCGGTCAGCAGATCGGACAAAGTGACCAGCCCGCCGGTGCCGCCGTACTCATCGGTCACCACGGCGATATGCACACCCTCGCGCTTCATGCGCGACAGCAGGCCAAGCACCAGCTCCGTTTCGGGGGCGGAGAGGCAGGGACTGAGAAATTCCTGCAATTCCTTCTTCTCACCTTTGATTTTGGCAGCGAACACATCCCATGCGTGAATCATGCCCATGATATGATCAAGATCGCCGTCATAGATCGGCAGCTTGGAATAACTTTTTCCGGCAATGACCTCTATCGCATCATCCAGCGAGGTGGATTTCTCCAGGGCGAAGATTTCCAGACGTGGCACCATCAGCTCGCGCACCCGCACATCGCGGAACCAGACCAGGTTTTGCAGCATGCTGCGGTGCTCGTCGGACTGCACCACCTCGGCATTGCCGATAATCTCCAGTAATTCTTTCTCATCCCGCCCCGGGCGCAGCCGCTCAAGCAGCCGTTTTCTGAGGCGTTCGTTAAACCCGTCAGTCATTATCGTCTCCGTTGCCTTCACCCAGATAGGGGTCGTGCAGTCCAAGCTGTTGCATGGCCTTGCGCTCCAGTGATTGCATGCGTTCGGCATCCATATCCTCGCCATGCACAAAGCCGAGCAGATGCAGCACGCCATGCACAATCAGGTGCTGCGCATGCTGCTGCGGGCTCAGTCCGAGGCGCTCTGCCTCTTTCACCACAAAGGGCCATGACAAGATGATATCACCCAGCGATTCTTGAAGGCTGATCTCCGGCCCTTCCTGCATCGGAAAGGACAACACATCGGTAGCCTTATCCTTGTTGCGCCATTGTTTATTCAGTGCGCGTATCGCCTCATCATCGGAAAAACGCACGCACAGCATCACCTTGCTGCTGATGCCCGCCTGCATGCATGCGGCGGCCACCGCATGGCGTACAATCGCATCGCCGGGCACCTGCGCTGCATCGATGCCCTTATCCAGCAGCACATCAATCATGATTCCCTCTCATTCCTGCGAATACCATTACTCCCCAGCCTCGCTTCTTTCGTAGGCCGAAACAATATCCTCAACCAGCTTGTGACGCACTACATCGCGCCCTTGCAGGCGACAGATGGCAATATCGTTCACACCCTCAAGCACCTTCAAGGCATGCACCAGACCGCTGTGCTGCTTGGCCGGAAGATCAACCTGCGTCATATCGCCGGTCACCACCATGCGCGATGAAAAGCCGAGCCGGGTGAGAAACATCTTCATCTGCTCGCGCGTTGTATTCTGCGCCTCATCGAGAATCACGAAGGCATCATTGAGCGTGCGGCCACGCATATAGGCCAGCGGTGCGACCTCGATGCGCCCTGTTTCCATCAGCGCAGCCATCTTTTCCAGACCGATCATATCGGCCAGCGCATCGAATAACGGGCGCAGATAGGGATCAACCTTCTGCTGCAGATCGCCGGGCAGAAAACCAAGCCGCTCGCCAGCCTCCACAGCCGGACGCGTGAGAATCATGCGCTCCACCTGATGCGATTCGATAGCGGCCACGGCCGCAGCCACAGCCAGATAGGTCTTGCCCGTTCCGGCCGGTCCCACACCGATGGTCAGCACATGCGACTGGATACTCTCCAGATAGCGCCGCTGATTGGGGGTTTTACCCTGCACGCGCCTGCGCCCTGCGATCAGCACATCACCACCTTCGGCACCTTCTTCCGCCTGATGCATTTCGTTTCTGCCATGCCTCAATATTCCTTCCACCTGCACATCCTCCAAAGGTCCGCGCCTGGCCCAGGCAAGCAGCGCCTGCATGGCGGCCACCGCCTCAGCGGCGCGATCACCCTCCACCTGCCATGCTCCGGCCTGCCCGGAAAGTGTAACGCAGAACTCACCCTCAACACGTTTCAATATGCGATTACCCGCACCGCACAGATTGCGCAGCACATCCGCATCCAGATCGGGGAGATTCAGATTCAGGCTCGATTCAGTCATGTATCACCTCACCACGCAGCGACTGGCCATAGGCCCCGGTGATGCGCAACGGCACGATCTGTCCGACCTGATCAGGCCTGCCTTGAAAATGCACGATTTTGAAATCAGGGGTGCGCCCCTGCATATCGCCTTCTGTCTTGCTCGGCCGCTCCACCAGCACATCTTCAAGCCGGCCGATATGCGCATGATGCATTTCTCGCGTCTGCTGTCTGAGCACGACTAGCAATGCCTGTAGGCGGGCATCCTTCACGTCCTGCGGCACACTATCTTCCACCTTGGACGCAGGCGTGCCGGGGCGGGGTGAATAATTGAAACAAAAAGCCGTATCGAAACCGACTGTGCGCACCAAATCGAGGGTGTCGGCAAAGTCTTCATCCGTTTCGCCGGGAAAGCCGACGATAAAATCGGAGGACAGGGCGATATCGGGCCGCGCCTTGCGGATACTCTCAACCAGCTTGAGATAGTGCGCTCGGTTATGACCGCGATGCATGGCCTTGAGTATGCGATCCGATCCGCTTTGCACCGGTAGATGCAGAAAAGGCATCAACACGGGGAGTTCAGCAAAGGCCTCAACCAACCCTTCGTTCACTTCCATCGGGTGGGATGTAAAAAAACGCAGGCGCTTCAATCCTTCAAGCCTGGCCACGGCATAGAGCAACATGGAGAAATCCCATTCCTCGCCGTCCGGCCCCACGCCAAGATAACCGTTCACATTCTGCCCGAGCAGGGTGATTTCCAGCGCCCCTGCCACCAGCACCTCACGGCACTCGCGCAACACATCCTCAACCGGACGGGAGAGTTCCGGGCCGCGCGTGTACGGCACCACACAGAAGGTGCAGAACTTGTCGCAGCCCTCCATGATGGTGACAAACGCAGCAAAGCCACCATGCACAGCTTTGGGCAGATGATCGAATTTCTCGATCTCGGGCATATCGGTGACCAACAGATGCACGCGCTCGCGGCGAATCTGTTTCACCATATCGGGCAGGTGATGATAGGCCTGCGGCCCGAACACCAGATCCACAAACGGTGCGCGCTTCTGGATGCGTTCGCCTTCCTGCTGCGCCACGCAACCGCCGACCCCGATAATGACATCCGGTCTTTTTAGCTTGATCTCGCGATAGCGCCCGAGCTCGGAATACACCTTATCCTCGGCCTTTTCGCGCACCGAGCAGGTGTTCATCAGAATCACATCGGCATCCTCAGCCGCGCCCACAAGGCGCAGCCCATAGGCTTCGTGTAACAGATCAGCCATGCGCGATGAATCGTATTCATTCATCTGACAGCCGTAGGTTTTGATATAGAGGGTGTCCAGAGTGGTTATTCCTGTGCGGCAAACGGGCGTCTGCCCGTGCGTTCCCGGTCGTGTAAAGGTTTGTGTATCATTGAATGCGGAAAGAATAAGGCCTGATGGCTCATCTATGCAAGTTTTACGGGTCGACTCAATCAGCAGTAGCTACGCAGTTTCTCCCTTTTTCCTTGGCTGCATACACTCCCCGATCTGCCATCTTGATCAGTTCATCAAGGCTGGCCATGTCTTCCTGACGTGTCGCAACGCCCACGCTGATGCTGCCAGCCCACTCGCCCTTGGCGACGGGGACACGCAAGGCAGCAACAGTTTTCCTTGTGTGTTCGGCAACCTTCAGGACGCCATCCATGGGGGTGTTGGGACAAATGACAAAAAACTCATCACCTCCCAAGCGGCACACAATATCATCCGTGCGAACCGAATCCTGCAGAGTTCTGGAAAGTTCGCACAGCACCTTATCGCCGGCATCGTGTCCCGAGGTATCATTGATCTCCTTGAAATGATCGGCATCAATCATCATGCAAGCCAAGCTGGCATTCTGATCTACAGATTCTTTCCACAGGGCATCCAATTGCCGCATGGCATGACGACGATTCGGCAAGCCAGTCAGGACATCGGTTAAGGAAATGACCTCCAGCTTCTCATTGGCAAGGGCCAATTCGTGCGTTCTCTTCTCCACACGGGCTTCAAGTGATGCGTTTAACTGCGTCAATTCCCGATTGCGCAAGCTGAGTTGGTGAAACAGCCCGTTGAGAGCCTTCAGCAACGGTTCATTCGGACCGGCCCACATATGCTCGGCTTTCGCGTAAGCTTCTGCTGCCGTCTTCCCTTTCTCTATGGCTTTTACTTGCAGGGCCATCGCCTGATCCGAGCCCAGAATATGATAGGCAAGCCAATCGATAAGAAATTTCAGCAAGGGTTCGCATGCATCTGGTTTGTCGAGCGAGATACCCTTGTAGATGAGTGTCACATCCCCGAGAAAATCTGCATGTTCCTTGCGATGTTTTGCCACATGGCGGGCATCGATTCCCAGGCTGTCCATGAACTCTTCTTCAGTTGAGAAGTGATATTGAGTGTAGCTAGCCAGCTCAGTAAAGAGCGCTTCGGCATCGGCCACCGACACGGATTCTTCCTCCATGAGCATGGAGCCGAAGCGATTGATGACATCGACAAGGTGATGGTGCTGCTCATCAACCTCGGAAAGGCCTGTTTGGAAGCTGCTGTCCCAGTGAAAAGACTCCATAGTCATGCCCCCTTATCCGCCGATGTGGTGTGCCAAGAACCTGTTTGTCATCCCATGGTGACCTTATGTTCAGAATAGCGCAATAAAATCAGCCTTGGCTGAGAATCATAAAAAATCTACTGAGGTTAATCCTTCCACTTGATGGAGCAACCGATAGTCGGGTACTGCGGCTGCGGAGCAGGTTGGCCGGCGACCAGCGCCTCAGCTGCAGGAATCAGCTCCTGCTGCTTCACCTTTACCTCATCCTTCCAGTTATCATCGATGCGGCCGTGATAATAAAGGCTGCCATCCTTATCGAAGAGATAGAGATCGGGCGTGCACTGGGCATCGAAGGTACGCGAGACCTCCTGCGATTCGTCCGCCAGATAAGGGAAATCAATGCCCCACTCCTCAATCTTCTCCAGCATGACCGGCATCGAATCTGCGGGATAATCGGGATGGATGTTCGGATTCACGGCAACGGTATTCACACCCATGCCGCGCAGTATTTTGGCTTGTTTGATCAGGCGCGGCCATACAGCAATGGCATACGGGCAATGATTGCAGGTGAAGGCCACAAGCAGGCCGTTTTCCCCTGCACAGTCGGCCAGCGACACATTGCCGCCCTCGGGTTTCTGTAACTGCACATCGGGCATTTTCCAGCCCAGATCAACATGAATCGAAGCAACCAATGCCATCATGACTCTCCTTTACGATCCGCTCTTTTCAATAGTGTAATCTAACAGGCATCACTACAAAACCAGCGCATTATCCTTTTGCAGAACCAGCAGATATTCGATATTGCCCTTCGGCCCATGAATAGGTGATTCCACCACACCAAGCAGATCGGCGCCCGGCAATTGCAGGGCCATCTCCGTCATCCGCTCAACAGCGGCCTGCCGGGCTTCGGCATCCTTCACCACGCCCCGCACCAGCAGCTTTTGCCCAACTTCGAACTGCGGCTTGATCAGGGCTGCGCACCAACCGCCATCGGCCAGAAAGCCCCAGGCAAGCGGCAGCACGGTAGACAAAGATATAAAGGAGGTATCGATGACCAGCACGTTCACCGGCTCGGGAACATGCTCAGGTGTCAGGTCACGGATATGCGTTTTTTCCAGATTGATGACCCGCGCATCCTCGCGCAGGCGATAATGCAACTGACTGTGCCCGACATCCACGGCATAAACCCTGGCGGCGCCTTCATGCAATAAGAGATCGGTAAATCCGCCGGTGGATGCGCCGACATCAAGACACACCGTGCCATTCATCGAAAACGGAAAGGCCTTGAGCGCAGCCTCAAGCTTGAGCGCGCCGCGCGAGACAAAACGCAGCGGTTCGCGCACCTCGATCTCCACATCTGAACGAACCTGTTGGCCGGCCTTATCGGCCTTCTGGCCGTTCACATAGACAAGCCCTGCCATAATCAGGCGCTGGGCACGGTTGCCGCTCTCGACCAGATCCCTTTCAGTCAAGAGATGATCGAGACGCATCTTTTTTATCTTGGGGGGATGGTCCAAGGGTGATTAAAGATCTAGCAAGCTGCGCAGAGCAGCTTCAATGCCGGCGGCATCAAGGCCCAGATCGCGCAGGATTTCAGCCTGTGTTCCCTGCGCCGGGAATTCATCGGGAATGCCCAGATGGGCAAATGGTCCCTGCCAACCCTGCTTCACAGCCAGCGCAGCAATCGCCTCGCCGATGCCACCTTCGGCTGCGCCTTCCTCGACAACCAGCAGCGGCTTGCCCATGTGCAGATGCTTGATAATCAGCGCGGTATCGAGCGGCTTGATAAAGCGCAGATTAATCAGGGTGAAATGTTTGCCATGCTGTTTGCGCAGCACTTCGCAAGCCTGCAAAGCCTCGCGGGTTCGCGTGCCGACGGCGATGACCAGCCCATCCTTACCCTCTTCCAGCGCCTCGCCCTTGCCGACCGGCAAAGCCTTAGGGGCATGCATCTCCACGCCATAACCATTGCCGCGCGGATAACGAATCGCACTCGGCCCATCCAGCTGCACAGCCGTAGCCAGCATATCGGCAAGTTCGGCCTCGTCTTTCGGCGCCATGATGGTGAGATTCGGCAGCGAACGCAGGAAGGCAATATCGAAACTGCCCGCATGCGTGGCGCCATCGGCGCCAACAATGCCGGCGCGGTCCATGCACAGCACGACCGGCAGATTCTGGATGCAGATATCGTGCACAATCTGATCATAGGCGCGCTGCATAAAGGTGGAATAAATCGCCACCACCGGGCGCATCCCTTCCGTTGCCAAACCGCCGGCAAATGTTACGGCATGTTGCTCGGCAATGCCGACATCAATGCAGCGCTCCGGATGCCGCTTGGCAAAGCGTGCCAATCCGGTTCCTCCGGGCATGGCTGCAGTGATGGCCACGATGCGCTTATCGCTATCAGCCAGATCGGCCAGCGTATCAGCGAAGACCTGCGTGTAGCTCGGCGGCTTACCGTCGCTGCCCAGTGGTGCGCCCGTTTCCAGACAGTACGGCCCCAGACCATGCCATGTTTCAGGATCTTCCTCGGCTGGCGCAAAGCCGAAGCCTTTGCGCGTGACCACGTGCAAGAGCATCGGCCCATCAAGCTCACTGCAGTTTTGCAGGGTGGGCAGCAGATGCTCGAAATCGTGCCCGTCGATGGGGCCAAAATAGCGGAAGCCCATTTCTTCGAACAGGGTTCCGGGTGTGACCATGCCCTTCACATGCTCTTCAAGGCGGCGCGCCGCTTCATAAGCCAGCGGCACCTTCTCCAGCACCTTGCGCGTTGCATCGCGCATATTGGTATATGACTTGCCAGAAATAAGCCGTGCCAGATAAGCCGACATCGAACCGACATTCGGCGCGATGGACATCTCGTTATCGTTGAGGATGACCAGCAGGCGTCGCCGGCTTGCACCGGCATTGTTCAAGGCCTCGAAGGCCATACCTCCGGTCAATGCGCCATCACCGATGACAGCCACAACGCGGCGGTCCATATTCGTTAGATCGCAACCCACCACCATGCCATAGGCTGCCGAAATTGAGGTGCAGGCATGCCCGGCACCGAAAGGATCATGCTCTGATTCACTGCGCTTGGTGAAGCCGGATAAGCCGCCGTACTGGCGCAGGGTTGGCATCTGTTGCAGCCGACCGGTAAGCATCTTATGCGGATAAGCCTGATGGCCGACATCCCAAACGATGCGATCATGCGCCGAATTGAATATCCGGTGCAGCGCAATGCTCAATTCCACGACGCCAAGGCCGGCACCGAGATGTCCGCCGATAGGTGCCAGTGTGGTGATCAGGTAATCACGCATCTCCTGGGCAAGCTGTGGCAACTGGGATGGCTCCAGCCGCTTGATGTCGGCAGGGCCGCCAATGGCAGAAAGCAGTGGGTAATCGCCGGAGGCTGTTCCGCTGTCTTTCTCGCTTGTAAATTCGCTCATTGCCCCCGCTCCATGATGTATGTGGCAAACGCCCTTAAAGGGTTGCCATCCTCACCCAAAAGTCCCGCCGCCTCAAGCGCGGCGGCATGCGTGTCGCGGGCATAGTCGGCCGCTTGATCAAGACCGAGCAGGGAAACATAGGTCGCCTTGCTCTGCGCGGCATCCTTGCCGGCACTCTTGCCCAGCGTCTCGCTGCTCGCTGTCGCATCCAGCATATCGTCGGTGATCTGGAAAAGCAGGCCGACCGCAGCCCCATAGCGCGAGCAGGCATCCACCAAGCGCGCATCGGCACCGGCAAGCAGGGCGCCAGCCTCGCAGCTGTAGCGCAACAGCGCACCGGTTTTCAGACTATGGATACGTTCCACATCCTTGATATCGGCCACTGTTCCGGACTCTGCCTGTATATCCAGAACCTGTCCGCCCACCATGCCTGCCGCTCCGACGGCTACTGCCAAGCGCTGAATTAAATCCAGACGAATGTCCGCTTCGACCGGCTGACTGGCCAACAACTCAAAGCTCAAGGCTTGCAGGGCATCGGCAGCCAGAATGGCCGTCGCCTCATCAAAGCGGCGGTGACAAGTGGGCTGACCACGTCGCAGGTCATCATTGTCCATGGATGGAAGATCATCGTGTATCAGGGAATAGGTGTGCATGCATTCGATGCTCAGTGCTGCAGGAAGAATATCCCCACGGCCACCGCAAGCAGCGAAGCTCTCCAGCATCAAGGCCGGGCGAATGCGCTTGCCGCCAGCCATCAGGCTGTAATGCATGGCCGACCACAAGCCATGCGGTATGGCATCACGCCGCGCCTCTAGCATGCTATCAAGTGCAGCATTCACCGTGTCGGCATGCTGCCTAATTCGTTTGTTGATCACAGAATATCAGGCGTCTTGGTCGTCGTTTAAAACCTGCAGGCGCTGTTCTGCCGCATCCAGCAGGGCCTCACAGCGGCGCGAAAGCTTCACGCCCGCCTCAAAAGCGGCGACACTTTCTTCCAGCGGTAGCTCTCCGGCCTCAAGCTTGCCGACCAGCTCATTGAGCATGGCCAGCGCCTGCTCGAAATCGAGCCCATCGATATGCTTCGCCTTGTCCACGCTTTCGCTCACCCTGCACCTCATTGTTTGTATTGAGGTCGCCCATTGTAGGGCGATGGCGAGAGGGGTCAATGCGGGGCCCTTTATCATGCTTGAGAAGCGCCTTGATTCAGACTGCAAAGACTGCATAGTCCTGCCATGAGCGAGGCGGACATCATCATGCTGTTCACCGGGCTGGCCGTCGGCGCGCTGGCAGGAGCCGCCTCTGGCGCCCTTGCCGGATTGGCCGGTATCGGCGGCGGCCTGATCTATGTCCCCCTGTTTTACATCTTCCTGCCGCACGACACCAACGGCACTTCGCTTGCCATCTTTATCAGCCTGCTGGCCATCGTATTTACCGGAGGGTTCTCCGCCCGCGCCCACTACCGCCTCGGCCATCTGGACAAGGCTTCCGCCACACACCTCCTGCCCGGCCTGATGGTCGGCGCCTCACTCGGTCTGATGCTCACCCTGCACCTACCTGAAGCCCTGGTGCTGGCCGCCCTTGCCGGGCTTGATGCATGGATAGCGTGGGACTACGGCAGGGCTACGACTGCACATCAGGGAAAGGGGCCTTTGTGGCTGGCCTCCGGGCCTATCGGTTATGTTTCCGGCTCGCTGGGTATCGGCGGCGGCACGATGCTGGTGCCACTGCTGCGCCGCAGCCTGCCGCTACGCATGGCGGTCGGCACCTCGGCCTTTTGCGGTACATTGATGGCAGCGGCAGCCTTGATCGTCAACGGCATATGGGTCCCGGCATGGCGACCCATGCTTGGTTCTCAGGGATGGTTTGTGTTTGGGGCTCTCTCTGCCGTGCTGCTGGTGATGCCGCATGCCACTCGCTGGTCGGCCAGACTGCATACCGAACTTGGCGAGAAAGACATCCAGCGCTTGCTCAAGGTTGTTTTTTCTATACTTGCCCTTGCCATGCTATTGGCCGCCATCAAAGAACTTGTGACCTGATACTCAGCCAGACGGACATGTAAAGACTCTGTAGCGCGCCGGATAATCAGCGCATCAAGCGGCTTACCTTCTTGGTCTGCCACCGGGCTTATGACCACGAGCTGGCCGACCTCTGCCGCCACCTCCGGGCTTGCCTGAGCGCGCATTGCCATCAGGATCGGCACGGTCCTCCTTCTTCATCCCCTCGGCTGTTGCCTCGGGATTGGTCGGCTTGCCGACCTCCAGCATCTCCTGCTCAACCGGGATGATGGGAATGGAGCGGCTGATATAGGCCTCAATATCGGGCAGGCCGAAACAGAAGCGTTCGCAGGAAAAGGATATCGCCACACCGGTAGCCCCGGCGCGGGCTGTTCTGCCGATGCGATGCACATAATTTTCCGCTTCTTCCGGCAGGTCGTAGTTGAACACATGGGTCACACCATCAATGTGCAGGCCGCGACTAGCCACATCGGTGGCCACCAGCAGCTGCAATTTCGCTGCCGTAAAATCCTCCAGAATGCGCATGCGTTTCTGCTGCCGCACATCGCCGGACAGGATGCCGACGGCAAAGCCATAACGCGCCAGGGTTCTGGCTACGCGCTCGCCCGTACGCTTTTCATTCACAAAAATCACGCCGCGCTCAACCTTACCCTGACGCAACAGGTGAATAAGGATGGGAAGCTTCTCGTCCATGCCGGTGTGATACATCGATTCGACAATGCCTGAGGCGGTAATATCCCCCTCTTCGGCCCGGATCTTCTCCGGCGAATTCATATGCTCGTAGGCCAGCTCCAACACGCGATGCGAAAGCGTGGCGGAAAACATCAGCGACTGGCGCTCGTTGTATTTTGGCAGGCGGTGCAGCATGAAGCGCAGGTCCTTGATGAAACCGAGATCAAACATGCGATCCGCCTCATCAATCACCAGCATTTCCGTCAGACTCAGGGAATAGGCGCGCTTCTTCAGATAGTCGATCAGACGGCCCGGCGTGCCGATCAAAATATCCACACCGCTTTCAAATGCATTCAGCTGCTTCTCATAATCAACGCCGCCGTAAACAGTGTGCAGCTTCAAATCGGTATGCTTTACCAGTTTTTTGGCATCATCCGAAATCTGTATCACCAGTTCGCGGGTCGGGGCGATAATCAAGGCCCTCGGGCTGTTTGCCTTGCGGCCTTCCCTTGGGGGGGTGGAAAGCAGGCGATTGATGATGGTAATAAGAAAGGCTGCTGTTTTACCGGTTCCCGTTCTGCCTTGTCCGGCAATGTCCTTGCCTGCCAGGGTCATCGGCAGGGCAATCTGCTGCACATCGGTCAGGGTCGTAAAACCAAGGTCGTCAATCGCCTGCTGCAAGGGCGCGGGGAGATTCAAATCATTAAAATGCATGTGGAAGTTTCCTCTTTCGATATTGTCTGGAGCCTATGCCCTTTTCGATTGCTCCGCAAAGGCCGGCCCATTAGTGTTGCCGCCTTCTAAGTGCGGGCCCATGGCGCAATTGGTTAGCGCTACCGGCTCATAACCGGTTGGTTCCAGGTTCGAGTCCTGGTGGGCCCACCATTTTCCTTTTCCCGCAAGCAGAAATCGTCAGCGGGCAATCAGCGAGCAAACACCCACGCAGTATCCGTGGATAGCGCCTCGCGATAGCAATAGCCGGAAGCATCGAAGCCTTGTAGCGCTTCAGGCGCTTCCGCCTTTTGCTCAATGGCATAGCGACACATCATGCCGCGTGCCCGCTTGGCATGCACACCGATGATGCGGTACGCGCCGTTGGCATGTTCCTTGAAATGAATCTGCACCACCCGCCCCGGCATGGCCGCCATATCAATAGCGCGCGCATATTCCCCCGAGGCAAGATTCACCAGGGTCTTCTCCTCATGCCCGGATAGCTCCGCAGCCAGCGCCCGAGTCAATGTATCCCCCCAGAAGGCATACAAATCCTTGCCATGCTTGCCGGACAAGCGCGTGCCCATTTCCAGACGATATGCCTGCATCAGATCAAGCGGCCTCAACACGCCATAAAAACCGGAAAGGATACGCAGGTGATGCTGCACATAATTAATACCTTCAGGCACAAGGCTATCGGCATCCAGAGAGGCATAGACATCGCCGCGAAAGGCAAACAAGGCCTGTTTGGCATTGGCCATATCAAACGGCGGCTGCCATGTCTGAAAGCGACGAGCATTTAATTCTGCCAACGAGGCACTGATTTTCATCAGCCTGGCCAATTCATCGGCTGATTTCATACGCAGCATGCCTGCCAGCTCTGCCGCCTGATCCATAAACGCCGGCTGCGTGTGCTCAGCAACCATTGCCGGTGTTTGCATATCCAGCTTCTTCGCTGGTGAAATCATCAACAACATGTGTGCCTCCAAAACATTTGAGAACGGGCAACATATCCCGACAGAACCTTGTCAGCAACGCATGCCGGGGCCCGCGCTTGCTGCCTCATGGGAAGATACCTATGATGCGCCGCCTGACGACGCGAACGGCAATCGGGATGTAGCTCAGCTTGGTAGAGCACTGTCTTCGGGAGGCAGGGGCCGGAGGTTCAAATCCTCTCATCCCGACCATTTCCTATTCGCCCAGCCAGATTCATCGGTGCGCCATTTCAATCGATGCGCATTAACCCGGAAACAATTCCTTCTCAAGCAAAGCCCGCAAATCATCCACACCCCTTTTGCTCAAGGTCGATGTGGGCAGCGGCGAAAGCATGCCGCCCATGGCCTGTGTCATTTCCTGCAAACGCTTGCTGCGCGCATTGCCGGACAGCTTGTCTGACTTGGTGGCGATGGGTAGCCAGCGCAAGCCCTGTTCATTGAGCCACTCAATCAACTGCAAGTCGGAATCCTTCGGACCATGGCGGATATCCATCAGAGCCAGAACCAGCTGCGGCTTACTCGCGCCGCTCAGATAGTGCTCGATCAGTTTGCGCCATTGGGCCTGATCGCTCTTGGATGCACGGGCAAAACCATAGCCCGGTAAATCAACCACCAGCATCGCAGCATCCACCTCAAAGAGATTAAGCAAGCGGGTACAGCCGGGTGCCTTGGATGTCTTGACCATCCCCTTCCTGCCGAACAGGGCATTCAACAAGCTCGATTTGCCGACATTGGAATGCCCGGCCACCGCCACCTGCGGAAGCTCAATGAGCGGAAACTTACGATCATCGGCAACCGACTGAATAAAGCTGGTGTTTTCCCATGTGATTTTCATGTCGCGAGACTGGCTTCTTTGTAGGTGCCCTTCAAGGACAAGCTATAGCGCGTGACATGGACAAACCTAGTGCCTAGGATTGCCTAAATTATGTGCACCCTTGCCGACACCCCTTCCGCGACCCCTCTGCTACCCGGTTTTCATATCGGTCCGCATCGCGTTGATATGCCGCTAGCGCTGGCGCCCATGGCCGGGATTACCGATCTTCCATTCCGGCGCATATGCAAGCGCTTCGGCGCAGGCATTACTGTTACCGAAATGATTGCATCACGCGCCGTGGAGTTTGGCCGTGAACGCACGGAACGCATGGCTGAAATCGGCGCAGATGAACATCCGGTCGGTATCCAGATCGCAGGCTCCGACACCGGCTATATCGAGGATGCTGCACGCTGGGCGGAGCAACATGGTGCAGACTTCATCGACATCAACATGGGCTGCCCGGTCAAGAAAATATGCAAACAGGTGGCAGGCTCCGCCCTGCTCAAGGATGAGCCGCGTGTCGCCCGCATCCTTGCCGCAGCCATTGCGGCAGTGAAGGTCCCGGTGACACTGAAGATTCGTACCGGCTGGGACGCACATTCAAAAAACGTGGCGCAAATCGCCCGCATTGCCGAAGAAACAGGCGTGTCCATGCTGACCGTTCACGGCCGAACCAGAGCCCAGATGTTCAACGGTGAGGCCAACTGGGAAGATATCGGCCTGGCCAAACAGGCCGTTTCCATTCCTGTGATTGGCAACGGCGATGTGGTGGATGCCGCTTCTGCCCTGGAAATGCTGCGCATATCCGGCTGCGACGGCGTGATGGTCGGCCGTGCCACACAGGGAAACCCCTGGATTTTTGCCGAGATTCGAGCCGCTCTCTTGGGGCAAGCAGCAGGCCCGGAGACCCTGTCGCATGAGCGTTGGCCGATTGTGCTTGAGCACCTTCTCGCCCTGCATGCACATCATGGAGAGCGCACCGCCGGCCAGTTAGCGCGCAAACATGTGGCCTGGTACAGCAAGGGCTGCATCGGCTCCGCCGAATTTCGCCGGGATTTCCAGCGCCTGCCCGAATGGTCGGCGCAACTGGAAGCTGCCGAGGCCTTTTTCACCAGCTGCGAAATCCAAGCCGAGCTTCTGCATGCCGCATGAGCTCGCAGCCTCCATCGACATACCGCTCCCCATGCTGATCCTGAGTCGCCAGGGCGAAATCACGGCGGCCAATATTGAAGCCCAGTCTAAACTGAACCTTTCTGAGAGGGCATTGCGTGGTCAGCATATCGGCCAGATCCTCGGCCCCGAATCAGAGGTTAATGGGGTGATGCAACACCTGATCGAAAGCGGCCAGCCACTCTCCGACCACGGCCTTTACCTGCGCGCCAGCGGCGAACCCTGTGCCTTGCACATCGGTCCGTCTTCGGATGGCTATGTGATGATTATGGTCCCCGAGGCCAATCGTCAGGAACATGATCTGCATGCCAAACGTCAGGAAATGGCCGAAGCTGTAGCCAGAATCGCCCTCGAAATGGCACATGAGGTCAAGAATCCTCTGGCTGCCCTGCGTGGAGCCGCCCAGTGGCTGGCAGAGCAGCAGACCAATGATGAGCAACGGGAAGCCACCACCATGATGCTCGGCGAGGTGGACCGCATTCGCCAGCGTATCGATGATTTTCTGCAACTTGGTCCGCGCGCCGATATCGGCATGGGAGAGGTGAATATTCATCAAATGATTGATGATGTGTGCCGCCCCGTAGACGGCGTTTCCCTGCGCCGGGTTTTCGATCCCGGCCTGCCCACCTTGCAGGCGCATGAACCCCGTCTGCGGCAAGCCATTGAGAATCTGTGGCGCAATGCGCTGGAGGCAGGGGCAAAGCATGTCGAGTGGGAAACCCGCATTAATCCGACCGTTCGCCTGCATGGCTATAAGGGGGCCGTGCTTGAGGTGCGCATCAGCAATGACGGCGCATCCATTCCGCCAAGCCTGCTTGATCAGATATTCGAACCCTTTGTCACCGCAGGTAAGAAGCGCGGTAGCGGGCTGGGATTGGCGTTAGTCCAGAGGGTCGTGCTGGAGCATCAGGGTCAGATTGCCGTTAAATCGAGCGATGGCCGAACTGCATTCATCCTGCGACTGCCACTGGTGCAATACTGATGCGCACGCTTGTAATCGATGACGATGCCGGCATCCGCTGGGTGCTGGACAAGGTTTTACAGGAAGAGGGCTTTGAGGTCATTCAGGCAGATAGCCTTGCTGCTGCTGAAGCAGCCCTGCAAACAGGCCCCTTTTCACTTATTTTTCTCGATATTTACCTTCCCGATGGCAATGGCATGGAGGCCTTGAAGAGTGGGATATTTACTGCTCCCGTGGTGCTATTAACCGCCGAATCCACCTTCGGCAATGCTGCTCAAGCCTATCGCATCGGCGCGATGGAATACCTTCCCAAGCCGTTTGATCTGGAAGAGGTGCGCTCGCTGGCCCGGCGCATCAAACCAAGCGAGCCTGTTGCTGCGCCTGCGGTGGTAGCAGATAACGATATGTTCATCGGGCGCAGCCCTGCCATGCAAAACCTTTTCCGCACGCTGGGTCGCGTTGCCGCATCCGATCTTACCGTGCTGATTACCGGCGAATCCGGCACAGGAAAAGAACTGGTAGCTCAAGTCCTGCACCGTCAGAGCCGCCGCTCGGATAAGCCGTTTGTGCCCATCAACACGGCCGCCATCCCGGGCGAGCTGCTGGAAGCTGAGCTGTTCGGTCATGAGAAGGGCGCCTTTACCGGGGCCGATCGCGAGCGTGTTGGTCATTTTGAGAAAGCCAACGGTGGCACGCTGTTTCTGGATGAAATCGGCGATATGCCTTCTTCCTTGCAGGTGAAGTTACTGCGCGTGCTTGAAGAGGGTGTTATTCAGCGCATCGGCGGGCGCGAAGACAGGCAGGTCAATGTCCGCCTGCTTGCCGCCACGCACCAGAACCTGTTGCAAAAAATTGAAGCCGGAACCTTTCGTGAAGATCTTTACTATCGACTGAATGTCATTCCGGTACACATCCCGCCGCTTAGGGAACGCAAGGACGATGTAGCGCAGCTTGCCACATTCATGCTGGATGCTGCGGGTAAAGAGCTCGATATGCACCCGCCTATTTTGCTTGATGAGGCTCTTGGCCTGCTACAGTCATACGACTGGCCGGGCAATGTGCGTGAGCTAAAAAATGTGATGCGCAGACTGGCTCTGCTAACGCCCGGTGCAGCCATTACATTGTCCGATGTGGCCCTGGCGCTGGGCAACGAGAGTAATCGAAACGATGATGAGGAGACCCTGTCTGATGCGGTGAGTCGCTGTATGCGCAACTACCTCAATCACCTTGGACACGCTGAAGCCGAGGATATGTACAAACATCTGATGGCAGAAGTCGAACCCCCCTTGTTGATGCTGGTGATGGCGCACTGCAAGGGCAACCAGATTAAAGCCGCCCAAACCCTTGGCTTAAACAGAAATACTGTGCGCAAACTGCTGCGTCAATATCACATCGATCCGCAGTACTTTAAGGATTAAACCCGCTATGACACACAACGACAGCCGTTTTGAGAATATAGAAACCAAACTATCCTTTCAGGAGCACTTGCTCGAAAATCTCAATGAGGCCCTCACCAGCCAGCAGCGGCAATTAGATGAATTGAAACGGCAAATCATGAAAATCAGCGACATGATGGAATCGTCTCAAGAAGATCAGGCCGACAATTCAGATCAAGAGGCACCGCCACCGCACTACTAACAGGGTGGCAGGCCGTAAAAAGAGCTCATTGCGGCTTCCAGATTCCGTCTTCGCTAAAGATAGCCGTAATATTGGCAAATGGCGTCACATCAAAGGCAGGATTATTTGCGGGCACGCCGGGGGCGGCAATGCGCACCTGATGTGACACACCAGCTGCACCCACACCATCCATCATGAGCACTTCGTCGTCGTCCCTTTCTTCAATCGGTATATCCGTACCGCTTGGACAAGCGGCATCAAAGGTGCTTGATGGCGCAGCCACATAAAACGGTACACCATGCTCACGCGCCGCCAATGAAAGCATGTAACTGCCTATTTTATTGGCCACATCACCATTGGCTGCGATCCGGTCCGCACCAATAACAATGGCGTCCACCATGCCACGCTGCATCATCCAGGCGGCTGCTGAATCAGCCTGAATACGGCAGGAAACCCCTTCCTCATGTAGCTCCCAAGCCGTCAATCTGGCGCCCTGCAGACGAGGGCGGGTTTCATCCACCCATACAAACGGCGACTCTCCGGCTCGCGCCAGATGATAAATCCCCGATGTGGCTGTTCCCCAATCCACCGTGGCCAGCCAGCCGGCATTACAGTGGGTCAGAATGCGCCGTTCACCGACCGCCAGATATTCGGCCATATGTGCGCCAATTCGCTCATTGGCCAGCGCCTCTGCATCCGCGTAAGCCTGTGCGGCCTCCACCATGACCATGTCTGAAGCGTCCTGCTCAGCCAATGAAAACATCGCATCACAGGCATGGAATAAATTAACCGCGGTGGGTCTTGTGGCTCGAAAGCGTGGCACCCAATGGGAGAAAAAACCTTTTTTATCAATAGAATAGGCGAGCGCTAAACCATGCGCGGCAATAGCTCCAATGGCTGGTGCACCGCGCACCTGCATGCTCTCAATGGCCACAGCAACGTCCTCAGGCTTATTGCTGACCACCTGCTCGAATCGATGCGGCAAGAGACGCTGCTCGATCCACTGCACAGCCAGGGTATTCCGACCATTCTCCACATACCAGTTTACCGAACGGAAATCCTTTCCTGCTACTTTCATGCACGCAACCTCGCCAACACCCCGTCCAACTCTTCGGGCCGTGAATACTTGATGCGCAGCTCTCCACTACCATTCTTACGACAAGTGACCTCAACCGTCAGACCAAGGCGACGCGTCAATTCATTCTGCAGGGCGGCTATATCGGCATCCATCATGCTTTTAGTAGGCTGCGGCTTCGAAATGGAGGCCTGGGCCGTCTTGGCGTGCGCCTCCATCTGGCGTGCGCTCCAGCTTTGTGCAGCGCATTGCTCGGCAAGTTTGTTGGCCAGCGCTTCAGGCAAGCCAATCAGCGGGCGAGCATGGCCCATGTCCAACAGGCGGTTTTCAATCATTTTCTGTATCTTTTCAGGCAGTTGCAACAAACGAAGCAGGTTTGTCACCTGTGTGCGCGAACGGCCGATGCGCTCAGCAACCTGCTGCTGTGTACAACCGAATTGAGCCATCATCACCTGATAGGCGCGCGCTGATTCAATGGCGGTCAAATTATCGCGCTGCTCATTTTCAACAATGGCAAGCTCGAGCGCCTGCAGATCATCCACTTCCCGAACAACTGCAGGGATATCCTGCAGGCCTGCTGCCTGAGATGCCCGCCAACGCCGCTCGCCTGCAATCAGTTCATAGCCATCCCCACTCGGCCGCACCAGAATCGGCGCCAACACACCCTCCCGGCGTACAGAATCTGTCAGGCTGGCCAGCTCGTCCGTTGAGAAGCGTTTCCTCGGCTGGAATCTGTTGGG
>Ga0316187_10000242_pt1 | contig 40303 bp, 33 predicted proteins | sample CroRivburrow1_MG_FD_204927 | JGI IMG/M metagenome (GOLD analysis project Ga0316187, IMG submission 204927) | Coastal sediment microbial communities from Maine, United States - Cross River worm burrow 1 | ecosystem: Environmental > Aquatic > Marine > Coastal > Sediment | place: USA: Maine... | reverse complement strand
ACCGATCTACTGATCTACTGGTCTCCAGATCTACCGATTTACTGCCAATTGGTTAATCGGGGAATTGGTTATATAACGCTGTCTACGTGTTTACACTTCTACCCGTCTACTGATTTACTGATCAATGGATCAACCAATTGAATATAATATTCCGATTCTACCCCACTTCTGACCCGACTAAACAGATGATAGAAGGCAAATAATTCAAATGAGAATGGAATATATCCCAGATATCCTAATAATGGCATTTCAAAGACATATAGAAACTCAACCCCAGGTGTATGGTATATCCATTTTGGATAAGCGTAGAAATTCCACATTTCCCAAAAAAAACCACATATTAAACATCCTATTGCAAGAGAAACAAGAGGTTTCCAATTTTTATTATTTGTATAACTAACCAGACTTCTAATTCCGAATAAATGATTAATGGAGTCTAATATAAAGAATAAGGATAACCAAAGAAATATGTAAAATATGGATGGCTTCGAAAGTAACAATGCCATCATAATCATTCCAATAATAATCAGCAGAATAGTTGAATTCTTACCCGAGGATATCCTGGGGCCAGGTCCCATATTTTTTATCCATTTGAAGGTCCCGGCTAACTCTGCCGATCCAAATACTGCTGGAATAACAGTTGAGAAATTAATGCTGGCATATACAAAATATTCAAAATCTGAAAAAGAATCTCGGCCAAGATAGTGCCAGTTAGAAGTAACATTATTCAATAATTCAAAAAACCACCAGACCGGAATTGAAATAAGGAACAACATGAGATATTTTTTAAATCCTCGTGTAAGAAGTGAACTTCCTTTACGATGCCATACTATTCCATCTACTGTCAAAGAATAACCCAACCAAAGTGGAAAAAATAAAAGATGAGTTCGCAGTCCCGTAAGATACCAGTTAAAAAACCATGCTAATAGTAAAATTACTATTCCAAAATAAAAATGAGTCGGGTATTTTTTAAGTGATTTCATTCCATTACTATTCAATAATACAAGTTAATCAATAATTAAACGTTATTAGAAACAGAGACTTTCTAAAAAAAGGAAAAGTGCCATTAATATTACATATGTGTTAAAAAACAAAAAGTGAGCTGACTGGGGAATTAAAAAGCATTAATTTAACCCCAGATATTTAAATCATTATTTATCAGAAGGTTAAGTGGGTTTATTTAATCGAAAACATGAAGGATATCAAGCACTATTTACTGGAGAGCCTGGACATACGCATTATTTTCGTTGCGGTAGTCTATTTTTTATCTGCTTATCTTGGACTGTTACTAGCATTTCCTGATCCGATAACATCACCCGTTTGGCCACCAGTAGGTATTGGATTGGCATTGATCATGTTATTGGGTCACAAAACCTGGCCAGGCATCACAATAGGTTCTCTTTTAGCTTATATGCTTGTTTTCTGGCTTAACGGAATTGAAATAGATCTTTCCGCAATCAAAGCGTCTACACTTATTTCAATAGGCAATACCGTAGAAATCTTAATAGGTCAGTATCTTCTTAAGAAATTCATTAAAAATAGTGATCTATTTAAAAATACAGGTGATACGTTCATATTCCTTACTATCGCCTTGTCTATGTGTCTAATTGGATCTTCTCTTGGGACATATAGTTTTTATCTGAACGGTTTATTTGGCTTGAAGCAATTCATTGGTCAATGGTTTTTATGGTGGATACCAAATGTGACGAGCGTCTTGCTATTCACCCCATTCATATTATCCTGGAAGCGTAATTTCCGATTTACAGTTACCAGATCAAAAATTATTGAAATCCTGATTTTTTTATCCTGTCTTTCAGTATTTGCTTTAATTTTACGACGTGATGAACTTGCATTAACAATAGAAAAGTCATTCCCATTTTTAGTAATTCCTTTTCTTCTATGGCTTGCATTCAGATTCAACCTCCAAACCGCTATGACCGGAATTCTAATCACTGCTTTGTTTGCTATTTATATTACTATTAATAGCATCGGACCGTTTGTTCTTGACACGAATATTAATTCTATCCTTATTCTCCAGATATTTATAAGTGTAATTAGCATAACATCTATTATTCTTTCTTCCACTGTTTATGAAAGGTCGGATGCACAGAAAACCATTGAGAAATTCAATGAGACTCTTGAAGCTAAAATAGAGGAACGCACCAAAGCTCTTAATGAAGAAATCAATTTCAGGATAAAGGCTGAAGATAAACTAATAGTATCTAACCGCCAACTACGGAAAGCAAATGTAGAATTGGATAATTTTGTATACAAAGTTTCTCATGATCTTAGGGCTCCGATAGCCTCAGTTCTGGGCCTTGTTAATCTTGCTAAGAAAGAAAAAAAATACGATGTTCTTAAGGAGTATTTTGAAATGATAGGAAAAAGCGCCTACCAACAAGATCTTTTTATAAAAGACATCCTGGATATATCCAGAAATTCCAGACTAATAATTAATAAGGATAAAATCGAGTGGAAAAAATTGATTAGTGATACTTTCGATCAATTGAAATATGGTGCAAAGGACAAAGACATCATCAAACAAATAAATATTCAAGGGAGAGGATCATTTTATTCAGATCAACGCAGAATTAAAGTTATATTCAATAACCTCATTTCGAATGCAATCAGATATTCAAATGGCAGAGACCCTGTTATTGATATTGATATTAAAATCAATCCAAAAGAGGCAGATATTACCATTATTGACAACGGACAAGGAATTGACAAACGATATCAGAAGAAGGTCTTTGAAATGTTTTACAGAGCTACTGATAATAATGCCGGATCGGGATTAGGACTATATATTGTTAAAGAATCTGTTGACAAGCTAAATGGACAGATAAACATGGAATCTGAGGTAGGCAAAGGCACTAAATTTTATATAAGTCTTCCAAACCTCAAAGCTTAAAGGATTAGGTATTCCGAATTTTTATTGAAAAAGCATCCGCTGGATTTTTTACAAATACCTGGTTAATATCATCTTCATTAAATCCCTTTTCAAATAAAGCTGGTATTAATGATAGGAACACATCCGTAAATGGCCGAAAATCACCCCCTTCTGGTTCACCAGGTGAATACCACCCTGCATCGTGTGATACCAAAACCTTATTTAATAGTCTCTTTTCTTTAAATTGAATAAGCCAGTTAACATATCTCATTTTTTCTTTTTCACTGTAACCATCTATACTTACCCAGGCACCCATTTGGGCAGCTTTATATCGTTTACTGTCATCTTCTTCAGCCTGAGCATGCACCCATATAAAGGCCTCCGGGCTAACATTTTGAGAGATCAAGAGATTTATTTCTTCAAAGGCAGGTAATGCCGGTCCTGTATGGGATGCAATAGTCATGCCCGACCGTAGATGAGTTTTGGCAGCTGCGATCACTAGTTTCTTATGTAATTCTGATAAGGAGTGGTCAGCAACTCCTATTTTCATAAATCCTGGCTTTATTCCAGTATCTCCAATACCATTTTCAAACTCATTCAGCCATCTTTCAGTCAACTGATCTGATGATTCTTGATATACATGAGCAGGAAGATATTTATTATCGGCAGCACCATAATATCCTGTATTTGTTATTATATTAATTCCGGTTTCAATAGATATTTTTTTTAGCAACTGTACATCTCTTCCAATATATTCAGGAGTACATTCTACCAGAGTCTTACACCCTAGGTCCTGGATTTGACGTATATAAGGGCTTACGATCCTAATTACTTCTTCATGATTCCAACGTCCCGGATCATATTTTTCGGCTCCTATAAAATCAACCAGAACATGTTCATGCGACAGGGTAATACCTATTTTTGAAGGTTTTATTTTACCTTTTACCGTTTCGATATATTCTTTATTGGAAATATCAGCCTTAGCATTTGTCCCTGAATTTGCCAGTAATGGAGTTAATGCAGCAACTTTTATAAGCTGTTTAACAAATTTCCTGCGGTTAATTGAATGTAAAATCATAATCTTTATACTTAATGTGCAGACTAAATGATTCAAAATCTTATATAAAGATAAATATGTAAATCAAGGTTTATAATTTTGAGCATCATTTTTGCTGAATAACTAATAGATTTTAATCCGTTTATTTAAAAATCAAGTATTTCAACCATTGATATAAAAAAATCAAACTATCTTTGCCTGATATTTAATAAGCTCATGTATGCAATTAGCTAGAATTCGGTTCTTCAGTGTTTTACTTATTATTCTGGTAACGATATCAGACTCGTTCAGCCAGAAGCCTGATTATCATTATGAGAATGGTGGAAATAAAGCCAATCATAAGGTTAAGAAGTTTAATAAAATTGATTTTACTGGCAAACCTGTAAAAAACATAATATTAATGATTGGTGATGGTATGGGACCATCACAGGTATATGCCGGACTGATTGCAAATAAAGGCTCGTTAAACCTCGAAAATTTTCCTTACGCTGGATTCGTAAAAACACATTCCGCTGATGAATTAATAACCGACTCAGCAGCTGGTGGAACTGCTATGGCAACTGGTGAAAAAACAAATAATGGCATGGTCAGTGTCGATCCTACCAATCGACCACTTAAGACAATTTTAGAAATCGCCGAAAAGAATGGAAAGAGCACAGGTTTAGTCGCAACTTCTACTATAACCCATGCAACCCCTGCGTCTTTCATAGCTCATGTTTATTCTAGAAATGACTATGAAAGAATTGCTTCAGAGTTTTTAAAAACTGATGTGGATGTATTTATTGGAGGAGGAAGAGACCACTTCACTAAAAGATTTGACCAGCAAGACTTGACCCTTGAATTAGTGGAAAATGGTTATACGGTAATTGATTCATTGTCTGAATTGAAAGCTTCCTCTTCAGATAAAATTGCTGGCTTGATATATGCTGACAGTCCACCCAGTATTCTGGATGGGCGGGGAGAAATGCTTTCAATTGCTACTGCCAAGGCAATAGAAGTTTTATCAAGGAATAATGAAGGTTTCTTCTTGATGGTTGAAGGATCACAAATTGACTGGGGAAATCATCAGAATAATATCGATTATCAAACTACTGAAATGCTTGATTTTGATAAGGTTATTGGTGAAGTATTAACATTTGCTTCTGAAAATGGAGAAACCCTGGTGATTGTTACTGCCGATCATGAAACTGGTGGTCTAACTGTGGTAGGAGGAGATATGGATAAAGGACAAGTTGAAGCTGCCTACGCTTCTATGGGTCATACTCCGACAATGGTGCCCATCTTTACATACGGACCTCATGCTGAATCATTTAGTGGCATTATAGACAATACTGAAATCTTTGATAAAATGATCGAAGCTTTCGAGAACAAATTTGTTACGATGACTGAATGAAATCGCTGGAATTATTAAAATCTTTAACGAATTCTTGCGAACAAATAAATAGCATTGTACAAAAAGACTTATTGACACTTTCCAAAGACCAGCTACGCTGGAAATCCAATGAAAATTCCTGGAGTATAATAGAATGCCTGGAGCATATTGTGCTCAGCGGCGATTATTATCTTAAGGAAATCAAGAAGAAATTCGATAAAAAAATTCCATCTAATACACCAATAAACATCCAATATAATCCGGGATTAATAGGGAATTATTCCACAAAGTCTATGGAACCTAAAGAAGGTAAAATCAAGGTTAAAATGAAGACTTTAAAAAGGATGAAACCCGGCAAAAGTCAGTTGGATACTGATAGAATTATTGATAAATTTCAAAATTACCAGAAAGAGACTCTTGCACTATTGGATAAATCAAGATTTTATGATCTGGGAAAAATAAAAATCAATTCCTCCTTAGGTATATTAATCAGATTTAAGCTAGGTGATGCTTTCCGATTTGTAATTGCACATAATCAGAGACATATGCTGCAAGCTAAAAATGTCATGAAATATCCGGGATTTCCTGAAAGTTAATTTGATTCACTAATTCCCAGGTATTTTTCCCAATATTCTAAAAAAATATCATTACTGGTATTTTCATTTAAGCCAATACCTTTCATCCATTTAGCGTAGTTATTTTTCATCAGTGAATCAGCATATTGAATTTCTGCAACATCTTCAGGATATTTTCCCATATCATATGTAGTAAGGCAGGAATCCATAGCAGCACGATATACTGACAATGTTTGAGAGTAATTCGAGTCATCCACCAGATTGCGAATCTCAAAAGGGTCAGATTTAAGGTTGTATAACTCCTCAGCAGGGCGTACATCCTCCATGAATAATAACTGAGTCTCATTTAATTCCCCCTGTTCCTTCAACACTTCCATTAAGGTCAAAACGGGATACCTGAACTTCTTATAAGCATTAAATTGCAAATAAGGTCTTTCAGGGTAAAAATTCCGTATATACTTATATTCTTTTGATCTAATTGCTCTAATTCTATCCACCGTTTCATCTCTACGATCTCTCATAGTAAATACATACTGTCGTTCTGGTGAATCATCATTCAGAAAATCGATTCCCTGTATATGGGAAGGTTTATCTATCTCACAATAATTTAGTGTTGCTGCTGCCAAGTCGATATTGCTAACAAGACGATCAGTCAATATGCCAGCTTTTTTCCCATCAGGATATCGAATAATTAAAGGAGTTTGGGTACCTCCATCATACAAGAACTGCTTGCCTCTGACATGTGGTCTTCCCTGGTCACCCATAAAAATTACAAGAGTATTTGAAAGCAAACCATCATCTTCTAGTTGTTTTAATACCTGCCCAACAGCCTTATCCAATAATTGTATGTATTCCAGGTAATCTGCCCAATCTCTTCTGGTAACTTCATGATCCGGATAATAAGGAGGGATTTCAAGCCTCTCCGGATCAATTGGTCGTTCCGGATCTCTTTTGAATGGTCGATGGGGAAAGAATATCTGAATTTGTCCGAAAAATGGTTTATCTGCAGGGCATTGTGACCAATGGGTACCATCATAAATATTTTCAGCAATGAAATTATAATCCCATTTGCCTCCATTGTCTTTATTCCTATAATCCCCGTTGAAAGTGAAATATCCGTTATCCCTGAAATATTTAGTTATAGGTTCAACATCATCCGGAAGTTCTTTTTTATACTGAGTTCTGTGTTGCTGGCAATCAATACTAACAGGATACATTCCTGTTATTAACGAACTCCTACTTGGAGAGCACACAGCAGTAACTGTAAAGAAATTATTATAAAGCACACCATCTGAAGCCAACCGGTCAAGGTGAGGGGTATAAACCTGGCTTTCTCCATAACAGTGTAAATCAGCTCCCAGATCATCAGCAACTATCCAAAGTACATTTAATTTTTGTTTTTCTGCAGTGCAGCTAAAAAATACAATACAAAAAATAATTGTGGTAAAACGCCAAAAAGTTCGCATAATATTTTTTCTGGCAAAATAAAGAAAAAATCATAAAAAAAGGAGCCGTAGCTCCCTTCTTTACCTATTTATTTCGAGATTGATCCTATTTATTTAACCTGTAAAATTCAATTCCTCCAGCAGATGTTAAATAGTCTGCCCTGTCAAGTAAATCTAAAATAGCTGCATTCTCTTCAGTACCACAACGTACCAATCGATTATCGTGACTATATATCTTTACTTTCACATCAAAGCATTCACTAACCTCCTCAAATTCTTTCATGAAATCTTCTTCCATCTCAAATGTCTCTTCCATTGAAAGAGCCATTGTCTCATTTAAACTATTTGCATAAATCGGTAACGAACTTGCTGTAAAAAAAATTAGTCCAATGAGTATGAAATAATATTTTCGATATGTTTTCGTTTCCAGGCTCACAAATAACTATGCTTTAATGCATCATATATAACGCACATCACATGCCAGAAAATATAACGCATTGATTTTCTGCACCTTATCCCTTTTAAAATTTAATTAAATCATAAAGTTCTGTACATAACCGCACACTTTGGTGCACGACTTAGCACACTATTGGAAATTACCCTTTAAAGATTGATCATCAAATATTATGGGAGGCCAGGATTCCTGTATAAAAACTAACAAATTCTGCTCGCTTCGGGTATCTGTACTGCATCACCCATCTTGGGTGAGGTAACTTATCTACTTTCTGAAACAGTTTATATTTACTATTTAAGTATTTCAGATAATCAAAGTTTTTTCCTCTCCCTAAAGAATAAGCAATCTCCGGATTACCACCAATTCGGATTTGCGCTTTCAGCCATTTTACAAATCTTGATTCGTTTTGAGCCATTAGTTCTTTATGATCATAATAGTTGATATTCTTACCCTCCTTTGTAAATCCAAGAGGAGAAATAGCAGTTAAATAATACCGTGAAAAGAAATGACTGGCTCCTCCGGAAGCATGAATTACATCATAAATAAATCGTGAGGAAAGCTCATGTTTTTTGGTTAATGAATTTTTAATTCCCAGAACATTTTCAAGATTTATTGGATCAGTGAAAGGAATTCCTGTCACACCCCCACCTAATCGCCCGGGATTAATACCAATTAAAAAAATTCTTTTATTATTATCATTATAATATTTTTCATAAAATTCTTCATTAATATTCAAAACTGATGTGTCACTAAATGGATTCATCACATCAATATCAACAGGTATTGATTGATCATCAAAAGATAAAGATTTATAAAAATTTAAAATATCTATTCCGAAAGACATTATACAGCCGTTTTCAGTGGAGTTATTATTTAGCTAATTTTCTCAAGGTAAGTAAATAAAGTCTTCAGCATTAGTTGCTCTTCATAATTCAATTTATTTGCTTTTATCCTTGTTTTTGGTTTAATTTTTAAACCACGCATACCAAGAAACACCTTAGCTCCCATTGGATAATTAATTCTTGTCACCGCATCCATGAGGGTAAGCTTCTCCTGTAGTTCCTGAAGATTTTCCCGATTCTCTCCGGATTTATATAATTGATAAATCTTTACGTATAATTCAGGATAGAAATTAGCAGATATAGGTGATACTCCTGATGCTCCTGCATACAATGACTCAAGAACTGTGGGAGTATTTGCATTATATAAATTCAGACTTGAACCCTGAATACTCTTAATTTTCGTAATCATCTGATTGGTATCACATGATGTGTCCTTAAAGTATAAAAACCGCCCTGTTTTGGCCAATTCAGATAATAAATCCGGGGGCATCAATATCTTAAATGGTTCGGGGCATTCGTATATACCCAAAGGAATATTACTTGTTCCATCCAGAATAGCATAAAATTTATCAACCATGGCAGATTCCTCTTCTGGTGATGAAACCAATAGACTATTCACTATAACTACTGCATTCACACCGAGGTCATTGATTTTTATGATTGATTCAATCTGTTCATCCATGCTGGTCCCAAAATTTCCTGTAGCTACAATTGGGACTACCCCCTTTACATGATTAACTATTGTTGTTAGTAATTCATGTCTCTCTGCTTCAGTCAGGTGATACATTTCACTTGAAAGACAATTGGCAAAGAGTCCGCTGGCACCTTTTTCTAAATAGAAATCCACCAATTCTAAAAGAGCACTATAATCAATGGCCCCATTCTCCTTGAAGGGAGTCAACATTACAGGCCATAATCCATCCGCTAATTTTTTAATCTTCATTTTTCCCTTTTTTGTAATTCAAAAATCCTGTAATTAATAAACCCGTTAAAAATATTGTTAGAGTACCAATTACGACAATCATATTTGTATGAAACGGATTTTTTAAATAGCTCAGGTTATCTGGAATGATTCCCGGAAAATTCATCCAAATAATTACCAGCAATCCAATAAATACTGATGTAAGAGCTATTGCATGAGTAGCTTTTCGTACAATTATTCCCAATAAAAATAATCCCAGCATCCCCCCGGCAAAAATTCCAGACAACTGCCACCAGGTATCCAGGATACTTTTAGTGCCAATTAATGCAACACCTACCAACGTTCCTAGCAGACCCCATACCAAGGTGTTAATACGCAAAACCAAGATAGAACTCTTTTCAGTAGGTTTTTTACGTATATATTTCTTGAAGAAGTCGGCCCATAATATGGTTGCTGAACTATTGAGACTGGAATCAATACTACTCATTGCAGCAGCAAACAAAGCTGCTATGAGTAGCCCGGTTAAACCTACAGGTAATCTTTGAATCATATATTCAGGAAATACCCGGTCAGCTATATCAGTGTCCAGGATAGTACTTTGATTAGTTGTTTCAAGTGACTGATCGACCTTCGTTTCAATTCTAACACGTTCTCTTAATGGGTCGATCAATTCTGGATTCTGGTCATAGTAAACCCACAATCCGGTACCTATGAAAAAGAATACCATAGAAACAGGTAAATACAATTTTGCTGCCAGCCATACGGAATTACGCGCACTTTTCATTGAATCAGCCGCATGATAACGCTGTATAAAATTTTGATCAATCCCAAAATTATTCAGGTTGATAAAAAGGCCATATAACATTACTACCCAGAAGGTAGAATGATTAAAGGAAAAGCTCATTTTTCCCAGGCTGAATTTATTATAATCCATACCGTATTCAATAATACCAATCATCCCGCCTGGAACGTCAATTGTTAATAGAATTAAGACCAAAAAAGCTCCAGCTGTCAGGATAATACTTTGAACGACGTCAGTCCAAATTACAGCTTGAATTCCACCCAGCAAGGTATACAAAGTCACTAATACCCCCATTATAATAATAATGTAAGCTAGTGGAATATTAATGAACGCCTGGATTACAATACCTACTCCAAACATTATAGATCCCATCCGAGCTAACTGAGTCAACAAATAACCTATATCCATATATATCCTGGCCCATGACCCAAACCTTTGCTCCATATGTTCATAAGCTGATATATGGCCGCTTTTTCTATAAAATGGGACAAAGTACTTTGAAGCAATCCATGCAGCAATAGGAAGAGAAAGGCTGAAAACAAATGAATTCCAATCTTCTCCAAATGCCTTACCGGTAACACCAATAAAGGTATTGCTACTGAGATAGGTTCCAAAAATTGATAAACCAACGGCCCATCCAGGTAACTTCCCTCCTGCTTTTACAAAATGATCGGAATCTCCGTTTTTTAAGCCGAAGTAACTGCCTATGACAATAATTGCGCCTATGTAAACGGCAATAATTATCATGTCGATCACGGGTAAATTGCTCATTAATGCACGATTGTAAATTTCAAGTATCCAGTCTAATTAAGATACACTTCATATTGATAGAAAGGATTCATCTCTATTGAAACTGGTAAAATGTATTCATTACTGTTTGTAAATTAAAAAAATTAACTGAATTTAGGTCTTTATACCTGTGGGATTTTTTAAAATGTCTTAGAGCAATTTTTATATTGAAATACAATATTTCATTTATTTTAAGAATATCATTAATATCTGCTTTAGGTGGATTATTATTTGGCTATGATTGGGTAGTGATTGGTGGGGCCAAACCATTTTATGAAAAATTTTTTAATATTTCCCAAATACCCAGCTTGCAAGGATGGGCAATGAGTAGTGCTTTGCTGGGCTGTATCTTTGGAGCAAGTATTTCGGGTATTATCAGTGAGAAATATGGTCGTAAGAAATCACTAATAATTTCAGCTTTACTTTTCACTGTTTCAGCTATTGGAACTGGTTATGCATCCTCTTTTTCGTTTTTTATTATTTATCGTTTACTCGGTGGAATGGGAATCGGGCTAGCTTCCACTCAATCACCAATTTACATAGCAGAGATATCTCCTGAATCGTTACGGGGCCGGTTTGTCTCTTTAAACCAACTTACTATTGTAATTGGTATCCTTTTAGCTCAAATAATAAACTATTTGATAGCTGAACCGGTAAGTAGGGATGCCAGTTTAGAAGGAATAGCTTCTTCATGGAATGGACAATGGGGATGGCGTTGGATGTTTTGGGCTGAAACCGTTCCGGCAGCTTCATTTTTAATTCTTGCTTTTTTTATCCCTGAAAGTCCCAGATGGTTAGTCAAAATGGGCAAAAGGGATGAAAGCAACCAAATATTAAAAAAGATAGGCGGCATTCATTTTGCCAATATTACAATGGAACAGATTTCTTCCTCAATAGCCAATTCAATTGGAAAAGTGGATTTTAAAAAGCTATTCGATAAAAATGTATATCCCATTGTTATAATTGGAATTGTTCTGGCTGTATTTCAACAATGGTGTGGCATAAACGTTGTATTTAATTACGCAGAAGAGGTATTTGGAGCCGCTGGATACGGAGTTAACGAAATTTTATTTAACATCATATTAACGGGTGCAGTAAACCTCTTTTTTACTGTTATAGCAATACTATCAGTAGATAAATGGGGGCGAAAGAACCTAATGTTGCTGGGATCAATAGGATTGGCTGTATTTTATATCATTCTTGGTATATTTTACTATATCGATGTTCAGGGGATACCTGTCCTGATAGTAATCGTTTCTTCGATTGCCATCTATGCCATGACCCTGGCACCTGTTACATGGGTGGTTCTATCCGAGATATTTCCAAATAAGGTAAGAGGAAGCGCCATGGCTGTTGCTACTACCGCATTATGGATAGCATGTTTTATTCTAACATATACATTCCCCTTATTAAATAGAAGTTTAAATTCTTATGGTACTTTTTGGCTTTATGCTGCCATATGTATACTGGGATTCATCTTTATTAAAAGAAATTTAATCGAAACAAAGGGGAAATCACTGGAGGAAGTAGAGGAAATTTTTAAATCTTCTACTTGAAATGGTATGTTGCGAATTTGATGAAATTATCCCAATCTGATTCAGATATATAATGCCCTCCACTGCGATAGTGAAATCCAATTTCCTGTTCAATAAAGGTTTTATTGATTGGTATAGTATCCATATATTGAAGGCCCTTTTTCCCAAGTAATTGATATACTTCACTGGCATAATATGCTGACAAATATTCACCCACAGGATCTGCCCAACTGTCATTGGCAGAACTTGCTATATAAACAGGTCTGGGGGCAATTAATGATAAGAGCATATGTTGATCAATTGGTAAGTCTTCCTCACGACCGATAAATTTTTGCGCATTATAACACAACCAGTATGGGAACCTGGTACACATTTTCTCTAATGTTTCACCATATTTCCTTCTCCATAAGGCAGCACCGGCACAGCCAGAATTAGCAGAAATTGCCAGACCAAATCTTTGATCGCGAGCCGCAGCCCATAATGCTGCCTTGCCAAGTTTAGAATGACCCATAAGGGCCACTTTCGTATGATCGATATCGATAACAGTTTCCAAATAATCCAAAGCCAAAGATGCGCCATATCCACAAGTAGCCAAAACGCCCCATTCATTGGCTAAGGGGAAACTCTGATTTTCACCATAGAATAAAGATTGAATACTATTGTTGAATTCCACTTCATTATGGGATAACAGGTCTTCATGGTATACTGAAACAAAAGCAAATCCATTATCCAGCAATTGGCCAATAGGCCAACCATTGTTAAAACGGTCCTGCTCCTTATTTAACTGCATACCCCGTGATTCAATTGTATTAAAATTAATTATCATAAAAGCAGGTACTGGTCTTTTTACATTGTTGGGGGTTATTACAAGTATTCTCATATCCTTTTCTCCCAGACTATTTTTTAAGGTAATTATTACCTCCTTTTTCGTCCCTTTTGCACTTGAATAATCAGAATCCAGATTTTCAATTCTATAGGTAACTTTGATGGGATCGATGGGTACGGGAATCTTACCGTAGATTAAGTTACTAAACAATGATACTATTTCAGGCCTTCGCTGTGCATACCAATTTTCAGGCGTAGTTATCTTTGTACCAGTAGATAATTCCAAAACTCCCGGTAAGACAAAAACCGGCACCTTTGATTCATCATAGTTTATATCAAAATCTTCTTCCTTTCTGTTTTGAGAAAACACAAAGGCAGTGCTCAAAAAAAATAGTATAAGTATATAAATCAACCGCATAATTATCATTTAAAAATCCCTGGTCAAATTATAAAAATCAAGAAATAAATATTTGTCATTATATTCAATTCTTATTGAATCCGGTTTAACCGCAGTTTGACTATAGGGTGAATTATATCGTATATATTCCATATTCATCTTCTCATTGTCCAGCAAAAAATCACCACCAAAGTTCAAATTGTATTTTCTGTCTTGAGATTCATAAGTTAGCTCCAGGATTTCAGGATCAAACTCAATTTTATTATTCAAAATTCGTTCGCAAAAAGCACTAAATGTCTGATCATCTGATTGAGACCCTGCCTCGATAATCCAGAATGTTTGCTTGCCCTTTTGAATCAGGTTATCCGATGTATTCTCTTTATATTGCAATGGATTGTATGATATTAATGCAGAATAAGTAGTTCCCTTTTTCCCCATCGCATAATTCCTTTTTAAAATAACAGAATCAAATTCCATGGCTGGAAAATAAGCATGAGTATAATCAAGTAAATCCATTTCCATTAGTCCTTTTTTATTGGGAATATCATAAATAGCCAGAGATACATTGCGATCCTGTGCTACATGAGGCAGATAACCATATCCCACCCAATAATTAGGCGATGAATGGGGTATTCCTTCCTCCAATGCCGGATGTGTATGAAATATGCTGAAATAATTCTTAATATTCATTCCTGCAACATGCTGCTGATCCCCATATGTCCCAGGATGATACTTCTGAGCTGAATACAAGGAATATTCTTTGGTTTTATAAGTGTATGTATTTCCTTTTTGAATGGCTACGCCATTGGTTTGTGGATTGATAATTCTTGCAATCAGAGATTCCAGACGCAGCCATTTAATCAATGAAAAATCCATAAATTTAAAATCAGATATAAATTCGTTAGAAAACATGTTATGACTGCGTATGAAAGATATTGTGTTTCGTATTATCTCAGGATTAGTAAAAGCTTCCATACCCAGCTGCATCATCATACTTTTATTATCTTCACCATAATACCCTTCAGTTTTTAATTCCGAAAGATCCAACCCGCTGCTTTGTTTAACCACTACAGAATTCGTATCCTTTGCAATATCTATAAGTACAGGAGGAAGTGAATATTTTTCAGTTACTATCATTCCATACATCATACCCGGATTTATCTCCTTCCCATCACCCCAATAATAATTAGTAAGGCCTCCTAAAGTTGCTTCAGATCCACCTTTTCTATTTCCTGTATATGCTCTGCCACTTGTTGAAACAAACATAGTGTTGACATTTTGTGTGGCAACATCATAAAAAAGAAGGTCCATTATAATACGGGTCTTCTTTACCAGTTCCTCATCCTCAGCATAATCGATGAGGTTGATCATTGCACCAATATCCTCTTTGTAATACACTCCGGAGAAAAATTCTGTAAATCCATATTTCCATCGCATTTCCAACCAATCCAACGCCCGTTTTTTTGCCAAAGCCATATGTTCCCTGCCGGTATGTCCATCACTTTGAAATACAGTATCCGGATACCTCTGCCCTATCAGATATTCAGCAGATGCAAAAAGAATTTGATGGTTTTCACTCCAATAACACATTGAATTCTCCCCGGGATAATCCCACCAATATCTAAAACCAAAAATTGTGTTGTGAATTTCTGATAAGGTCTCCTCAGGAATTTGGCTTTCAAAATCATAGAGAATACGAACCAGGTTAACAAGCCTGAAATCTGAACAATCATATTCTTTTGTAATGTACTTTAGTGTCCCGTCCAGTCTACTCCAATCCAAATCATCTACTTCATGAATCAAATCATAATATATTTGATCTTGTTGTAAATTGATTTTTTCACTCGGTTTCTTTGGATATAATTTATATTCTGAAATGCGGATTAGATCAATAATTACTGTGCCAATTACAAATATCAACAATCCTAAAAGCAGATAAGGCCATCTATTTTTAATTTTAAAAAATGATTTTATTTTCCCCATGAAGTTTCTTCTTCCCTGATTAAAAAATGTTTTTAAGTGTTCCCCTCCCACTTGATCCCTCAAAGATAAATATTTTTCATTTTAATTGCTCACCCCGGAATAACAGATAGATTTCAAGTTTTTTCATGGAGGAGTGATGCATTAATCGAAAACTGAAATTAAAGAACCTGGAAAACAGTAATTTTTTCATTTTTACCTTTTATCGGAACCTCTCCCCAGGTTTTAGCTGATGTAAAATCTTTGGTTTTATCATAAATGGACTGGCTGATAAGGATACTGTTTTTTAATTTTTTACTTAAAGATTCTATCCTTTTAGCTGTATTTACAGCATCTCCTGTTATAGAATAAGACAATCTATCATCTGATCCTAAATTCCCTGCTATTATTGGGCCGAAGTTGATACCTATACCAACGACGATCTCTTCATGGATTGTATTTCGTAATATTTCATTAACTTTTTCCAATTCATTTACCATCTCTGTTGCACACAATACTGCAGATGCCTCCGGGTTCTCAATAGGTACCGGAGCACCAAATGAAACAAATATCTCATCTCCAACGAATTGATTAATTACTCCATTATGCCTTTTAATTACATCTGACATTTGAGAATAATAAACGTTTAAAAAATGAACCACTTCAGCAGGTTGAAGTCTTTCAGCAATGGATGTAAATCCGCGAATATCACAAAATAATAGGGCTACTTCAAGCTTTTCGCCTTCCTTTATGTTATCAATATGTTGTACAAGCGCTTTTTCTACAATGGGTTCTGGCACATATTTTTTAAAAAGGTTTAAGGTCTTATCTTGAGTTACAATCAATTTATTTAATTGATTATTCGTTTTTTCAATCTCAATAAGCCTTTTTCGGTCAAGATCAACTGCTTTCTGGAGCTTATTCTCCATTAATACATTTTCAGTAACATCCTTCTGAACAGCCAGGTACTGATATACGATTCCCTCATCATTTCGAATAGGGACAATGGTCCATTCCATGAAAAATTCTGATCCATCCTTTCGGTAGTTAATTGTTCTTCCGCTCCAAAGTCCCTCATTTTCAAGTTTTTCTTTCATTTCATGAAAAATAATATGGTCTGTTTTGGGACCTTGTAGAATTCTGGGGCTTTTATCAATAATTTCTGCTCTTTTCCAGCCGGTCATTTTTTCAAATGCCTGATTCACATACACTATATATGGCCCTGGCGCATCAAGATCAGAAGTAGTAATTAATACACTTTCTGACATAGATTCAAGAACAATTTCAGAATCAATTATATGATCATTTTTAAATTTCATTGGAATTCTAATATACGAATAATATAGGATTCTATAAATTTCTAAAACCTAAATACAACTAATAATAATCGAAAATTAATCATAATGATATTAATAAAGAAATCTTAATACCAATCAATACTGCTGAGTTCTATTAAGCCAAAATTTGTGTGAACAATAATTATGTTAGCTGATCCAACTTTTCATTGGACGAATTATTTGAATTTGCTTATGAAGGGAAGCGATTAATGATATCCACTGGGGAAAAGGTAGATATGGATAAATGGGATGAAAAAATAAGCTGCGTAAAAACTCATTTGTTTGCATCACAAAACCCTTAACAGGAAAGGTTTTGCATTAATGAAATTTCTAAATCTTATATATTTTCCCGCTCAATTAACATTCACCGCAAGCATATCTGGTGGCCACAAGCCCCATGTGGTCCTGAAGTACCCATAACATAGGTATGGAAGGATCTACATCAACTTGTTGTTGTTTTCCGTTGATTTTAAGTTGAACCCGAAATCGGGTTGAAGATTGCCATACGTTTAAATTTTTTAATGTATTTAAATACAGGAAGTTAATAAACAGTTAACCACAATTAGTTCGTATTACTCAGCAACTTTTACACACATCATGCGATTATGGTCCCTGATCAGGAGCTTTCCATCAGCAAGTGCAATCGGCGCCCAGTTTTGAGATCCATATCTTTCCGCCCTGGACTCATCCGGATTTAACTCTTCTACAAGCAAGTCCGATTTTGCCAATGGTTTAAACTCAGAGGGATTTGGTTCTATCAAATACAAAGATTTGCCGCCATCAGTTGACAAAATCAACCCATCAGCCACAATCATACTTCCTTTATTAAAATCAGGGTTATTTTTTGTTTTCCACATGATCTCTCCATCCATATTCATACACACCATACCATCCCGTCGCTCATTTGTTCTGTAATGCGCATAAAAATAGCCATCATGCATGATCGGTGGTTTAGTGTGTGCTCCAAATTCAACAGTTTTAAAAAGTTCTGAGACACCATAGCTGTCATCTTCCAGCTTCTCTACCTGTATCATCGCTGCCCCGGCTTTGTAGCCACCTATAATCAGCACTTTACCCTCACCTGCATCAAATGCGCTTGGGGCCGGAATACGGCATTGCCAGTTTTCATATTCCCATAAGATTTTCCCACTAATTGGTTCAATTCCAACAACCTTTCCTCCAGTTTCGGGTTCTCCTCTACCACCAGTCGCAGCGGTTATCATTACTACATGATCTTCTCCATCCACTTTAACCAACGCCGGACTAACATATCCGACCGGGCCAAGAGCAGGAGTTTTCCATTTTAGGTTTCCGGTGAGTTTTTCATAAGCCACGACGCCAGCTTCAGGGGCCTGAGATGCCAAAATTAGCATGTCATCATAAATCAAAGGACACTGAGCAATCGCCCACCTGGGGATTTCACCACCTCCAAAATCCGACCAAACGTTTTTATTCCAGACAGGTTTATGCGTATTGATATCTATACAATACAAGTCGCCGTACGGGCCGCATGAATATACATGATTGTCATCAACTGTCGGCACACTTCTAGATCCTGGAAAACTTACTGAACCAGGAGAATCATATCCGTAGTTCCAGAGTTCTTCACCAGTGGATAGATTAAAACACCTCATGTTATCTCCTACCTCATCATCTCTATCCAGTAAATAGGCTTTGCCATCTTTGACCACAGGTCCACCATAACCAATTCCTACATCCACTGACCAAAGCACTTCCGGTCCGTTTTCGGGCCAACTCAGCAATATCCCTTTCTGAGGTGAGGTGCTGTTTCTTTCTGGACCAAGATACTGTGGCCAATCTTGTGCATACGTATTAGATATGCAAAATGAAATAATCAGTAAGAGCGTGATTAAATTCTTCTTTTTCATAGTATAGTTCCTTTCCGTTTTATAAGATAAACTTCAAGTCAGGTTTTTTATTAATTGATTGTTCCATTATAAATTTAACAAAGTTCACTACAAAATCTATCAAATATTCAACCAATACGTGACCTTCAGATTTATCGACCTGAATTTTGGGCCAAAATGGCCTATAAAAATAATTGTCGTTGTAGACCAAATACAGATCCGATAGCGGCGCATATCTCCACTGCAAGCGAGAATTGATACCCAGATTATCCCGTTGGTTGCTGTATTGTACCAATGTTGACCAGAATAACGACTTAGTGAAGGTCACATCGAGCTTGGGAGTCAACAACCAATAATCTGCATCAGGGTGCGGATCAGGTAACCTAATCTGATCATACCTAAAAGCAAGGCTTAATACTACCCAGGGTTGAAATCGAACGCCCATTTCACCGCCAACAGAAAACCTGTTTCCAGTAAAGAACTGTCCTGCCGTAGATTCTCCACTAATTGTGAAAATATTTGCCGGATTTGATTCATATTGGATGCTTACATCACTGAAGGTATATCCGGTATTTCCAGGTAATGGCACACCGTCTTCGGTTCGCGTAGGATCAAAATCGTCCGTAAGAAAAATATAATTGTTTTTCACTTCCAGTTCAGTACTTGATTGATTTTTAAATTCTGAAGCCCAGGAAAGGCTCAAATTATGATCAGACTTCTTAAAATCAAGATTAGGGCGCCACCAAACCAGGGATAAAAACCTCAATGAGTTGGCATTAATGATGCCCTTTTTTGGATAAAAAGTACGGGTAATAGCGTTTCCATTTTTAAAAATATCTTTTCGTGGAATGAACCCTAGATCCGAAGTGAAATCCTTATCCACATATACAAAATCTGTTGTAAAACGCCAGTACCTTGAGTTGTAGGTCAGGAATGCTTGAGATGAAAGATTTCCCTTGGTGTCATTGGGTTGGAAAGACTTATGCAGATAGAATTTGCCCGACCATACATTGTCAGCTGAAGCAAGATTGAAGTCCGCGCCAATTACCCTGTTGTATTTATCTTCTTCCTGAAATTCATAATCTTTAAATGTCTGTCTATTGATCATGAAAAATCCGACATTGGATCGGGCAAATACTCTCCTCTGAACTGCCAGCATCATGTTGTTATTGGATGGGATCTCATTGGCCACATCCTCATCTGTTTGAATATTCAGAAATCCTAGGCGCCAGTCCTGGTTGAGCTTTCCACTTAGCCTTGCTCCCCCAATGATCCTGTTCTCAATTAAATTAGCAGAGGTATCTCGTGCAAGCCCAATCCTGCGCGAAAAGAAAGGTGCCGCGTCCCTGAAGCTTCCAAAGTTGGCAAAGAGATCGCTGTTATCGATGAAAAACTGACGCTTTTCAGGCAGAAGCACTTCAAAGCGAGTAAGGTTGGTAAAAATATCGTCCACCTCCACATTGGAAAAATCCGGATTCACCGTAAGGTCAAGGTTCATGCTGTTGCCAATGGCAATCTTTGCATCACCACCAAACTTGAACTTGTTGTCTGTTTCACCTGTTTCAAAATCTTTGGAAGATAATCCGTTTACATAGGGAATAATAGCAAATGGAGTTCGTGATTTACCCAGTGGTTTTTCGAATACCAAGTCGCCCATGAAGGCCAGGTTTGACATCAGCTGGTTTTGAGGTACGCGTACCCAGGTACTTTGTTCGCTGGTTTGGAAGTCCCAACGATAAGCACGAAATCCCCATGTGTCTACCCCTTCCCTGAATTTGAGTGAGGTAAAGGGTATCGCAATCTCCACATCATAATGATCATCAAACATCTTGCTTTCTGCCTGCCATTTCATGTCCCATGTTGGATTAAATCCGTTTCGGCTGGCACCACCCTCTGAAATCTGGACTTCCCTCTGTACACCATAAGGAGTAACACCAAACATAAATGCATTAGTGCGATCGCTGAAGGTATCAAATATCAGTGAAACATTGTCATTGCTTGCTCCGCTAAAGTCGCGACGAAGGGAAGAAACTACATATTTTCCACTGGCTGAATTGGCCCGAATGCTTACATATATAGTGGTTTCGTCATAGAGTATCCTGACCTCCGTATTTTGTTTGGCACGAACCGAATCTGTGGGGAAAAACTGCCAGAAATTATCTGCAACATCCGCTGATTTCCAAATCTCCTCATCCAGGACACCGTCTATTTTAATGACATCGGTGATGTATCGAACGTCCAGCCTTGGCTCAGCTTCCTGGGCTTTCACTGAAACAGAAATTAATATAGATATTACCAGAACTTTAGACAGCGATGCATAGTAATTCAATCCTATCATAAATCTGAGTAACCGTCTTAAATTCATTATTTTGAAATAAAACTTATTCATAGCACAAGGTATTTTTAGCCAGACTATTTCAGTAGTATTAATAGTTTAACTATAACTTATGAAATATATCCGACAGGCTGGACCGGCTCCTTTTGGTTGTTTATTCTACAAGTGTAAGGTATTCTTCATCAGATACGGAATGTAGCCACACTGTTGGGCCTTTTAACCTGCTTGTAACAGCAATCTGCACAAATGCTCTTTCTGAACTTGCACCATGCCAGTGTGGAATATCAGAGGGGCAGGTGACTACATCTCCTTTATGGAGCACTTTTTTCGGGCTGCCCTGCTCCTGATAGTAGCCAACACCTGCAATAGCAATTACAATCTGCCCATCCGGATGCAAATGCCATTTTGTTCGTGCGCCGGGCTCAAACGTCACACTGCCGACGGCAATGTGGTTGGTGCTATCACTTACCACCAAGGACTGCAACCATGCCGTACCATGAAACCGTTCATCTTCAAGTTTAACTCCTTTGGGAAAAATCAAATTTTCTTCCGAATTCTCGAGATTGGTTTTGTCGTTATGATTCGAATTATTACAGGAAATAATAGTACTCACCAAGACAACTATTATGAAAATTATCAGCTTATTCATTTGTCAATTGTTTAATGTTGTTTTCCAAAATTTCAGTTTTAATCTCTTGTAATGCAAATATCGGAAGATTCTTTTTGAGAAAACTTACACCAATTACAGGTTTACTAACCCTGGTTACTGTTTTTAAATGCACATTGTAATAATGGCCATGAAAACATATTACATTTGTTCTATTAACTTTCTTTTTTAACCCATGGAAGACATATTAGTATTTGATACCATTAAGCAGTACAATGCATTCAATAGACAGGAAGCATTGCATCCGCTTGTCAGTATAATTGATTTATCAAAGGCAGAACCCAGGCAGTTCCAACGTATGAGGTACAATTTTTATACTATCTTTCTTAAAGAAATCAAATGCGGTGACCTCCGTTACGGATGCAATTATTATGACTATGATGAAGGTACGCTTATTTTTTTGGCACCTGGTCAGGTGATTGGAGAAAACAAGGATGAATATTATCAACCTCAGGGCCATGCCCTGGTTTTTCATCCCGATTTTATTATGGGTACATCGTTGGGTCCAAACATTCAGAATTATACTTTTTTCTCTTACGAAGTAAACGAAGCTTTACACCTTTCCAGTTCTGAAAGAGATTTGGTCAAAGATTGTTTTTCAAAAATTGACAAAGAATTAAGACAACTTATTGACAAGCATACTAAGAACCTGGTCATTTCAAATATTGAGTTATTTCTGAATTATTGCATTCGTTTTTACGACAGGCAGTTTATAACACGTAGCAATGCGAACCAGGGCATTCTTTCCCGATTTGAAAACCTGCTAAACGATTATTTTAACTCTGATAAGGCAGGAAAATTGGGACTGCCTTCAGTTGCTTATTGTGCTGAACAGTTATTCATATCGCCCAACTACTTTGGAGATATGATAAAAAAAGAGACCGGAAAATCTCCGCATGAACATATACAATTTAAGTTGATCAATTCCGCAAAGGAACGTATTTTCGATCCTAATAAAAGTCTTTCAGAAATCGCTTACGAGTTAGGATTTAAACATCCACAACACTTCAGCCGGATGTTCAAAAAGAGTACGGGAGTAACACCCCATGAATATCGAAATTTGAATTGAAGGATTTTTTCAAATCACTAATTCAGAATTTATGTAAAAAACGTGTAGAAAGGTTTAGCCGTAAATTATATACCTTGAACTAATAGTGGGCCTGATTCCCCTTAAAGCTAATATCTAAAATGAACGAAATAGTATTAAATTCCATAATTACCTGTCCTAATTGTGGGCATTGAAAAGAAGAGGACATGCCAACTGATGCTTGTCAATTTTTTATGAATGTGAGCGATGTCATCAAGTCTTAAAACCAAAAACGGGTGATTGCTGTGTATATTGCAGCTATGGCACAGTCCTTTGTCCTCCAATTCAGGAAAATGGCAAAGGTTCTTGTTGTGATCAGAAACAATAGGATAATGGTTAGAACATTAACTGTTCAACATTATTAGGAAATAAACTTTTCAATTCTTTTATTATTGCACGACCTTCAAACACATCATCCTGTTTTGATCACGGATTAATAATCTCCCATCCGCCAGGGCAATTGGTGCCCAGTTCTGCATGTTTCCACCCACTCTTGCCTCAATTCCTTCAGCCTGGATTTTTGGTTCACCGAGTATTTCTGCCGATGAAATTGGTTTAAAGCCAGATGGATCAGGATCGATAAGATACAGTTTTTTGGCTCCGTCAGTTGCTAGAAGCAAGCCATCAGCCAGGATCATGCTACCCTTGTTAAAATCAGGATCACGTTTTGTTTTCCACATAACCTCACCATCCATATTCATGCAAACCAGGCCATCTCGTGTGCGATTGGTTCCGAACTGAGCATAAAAATAGCCATTGTACAAAACAGGCGGCTTTGTTTGGTCACCAAATTCTTCAGTAGTAAATATCTCCGTTGTCTTGTAGTTTCCATCCTCTTGTTTATCAACTTTGATCATAGTTGCACCAAGTTCATATCCACCAACAACCAATACTTTATTGTCTCCTGCATCTATTGCACTCGGTACTGAAATATGACAATCCCATTCATTATAATCCCAAAGTATATTCCCGGTTAGCGGCTCAAGACCAACAATTCTGCCTTTCGTTTGTGGCAATTCACTTCGTCCTATAGGATTTGTAGATGAAATAACCATGACAATATGATCTTCACCATCTATTTTTGCAACTGAAGGGCTTGTATATGATTCATTTCCCAGGTTAGGAGTTTTCCAGACAACGTCACCTGTTTTTTTATTGTAAGCTACCGCGCCGGCTTCCGGAGCCTGGGATAAGACAATTAGCAATTCTCCATAAACCAATGGACATTGGGAAATGGCCCAAATCGGGAAATTCCCACGGCCACCAAATCCTCCACCAGATTCATTTTCAGAACCATTACCTGGATCACCCCCAAAATTCGTCCACATATTTGTATTCCAAACTGGTTTGTGAGTATTTATGTCAAAACAATATAAGTCGCCGAATGGCCCACATGAATAGACATAATCTCCATCAATGGCCGGCACACTGCGTGAGCCAGGAAACATGACATCACCTGCTGCGTCATACTCAAATCTCCAGAGCTCTTCACCAGTTTTCAGGTCAAAACAGCGCATCTTGTCACCTTCTTCATCCATACGGTCAAGCATATAAACTTTCCCATCTTTGGCCACGGGTCCACCGTAACCAATACCAATATCAACTGACCATAAAACTTCTGGGCCACTCTCCGGCCATGATCGCAACAGATTTTTTTGCGGTGAGGTACTGTTTCTTTCAGGGCCTAGAAACTGTTGCCAGTCCTGGGCATAATTACTGGTCCAGCTAAGAATCAGTAAAAATGTGAATACGGTGAGCGCTAGATTTTTCATTTTGTTGGGTTTTGGGTTATTTATATATCTTTAGAATTTACAGATACTTTTCGTTTAAGTCGCTTCTGCATAAACTCTATAATAAGTTATTACTATTTAGTGTTTTTTAAAACCTCATCCAGAACTTCCTGAGCAGCTTTCGCTTCTTTCTTGCCAATCCTTGATTTTATAATGCCCACAAATTCATTTAGCTGCTCTGGAGTATAGCCGACATTCAGACAAATGGTTAAATGCGAACGAAGCATGGGCTCAACACCACCAATACTGCTGAGAGCAGAAACGGTTACGAGTTCTCTTTCAGCAAAAGTCAAAATATCCCGGTCAAAAATATCAGCGAATAAATGCTCTTTCAGAAAAATTTCTATGACAGGGGCAAAAGCAGCATAACCTCTCTGTGGCCCATCTAATGGCCTTCCAATAAGCTCCTCCAGATTTGCCTTACCACGGTCATATTTCGTACGATCATCGTTTAATGGTGAAACATCGGCGCCGGCTTCGTCATTGATACCTTTGGCTTTCCGTTCATCCATTACCTCTATGAAAGTCTGTAATCCACGGATACTACGTGGAAATCCACAATAGGCATACAGGTGTACAATTACCTCCTTGATTTCATTGACAGTTAGCCCTGCCTCTAATCCTTCATTCAGCGCCGCTTTTAGTTGCTCAAGGTCCCCTTTAGCTGTATAAGCAGCTATTGGGATAATGCTTTGTAGTTTTGGGGTTAAGGTCTCATTGGTTTGTGCCTTATCTATTGCATAGAGGTTCCCGTAAAAACAACTAATCATCAAGAGTACTACTATTTGTTTCCCTAATTTTTCCATGATCCCTTGATTTAGATTTTTTATTTGCATAGTGTGTTTCATTTCAAATGATTATTTAGAAAAGCAATAACCTTGTTTCTCACTTCATCAGAGTCAAACATCTCTCCAAAATGAGGTGCGTTTTTTACAATGACAAGCTTATTCTCAACTCCAGCCACACTCAGCCATGAGCTCAACAGTTGAGAATGTTTTGTGGAAACCAGTTCATCTTTTTCGCCATGAATGATCAAAAAAGGCGGATCGTTTTTGTCTACGTAAGTGATAGGACTAGCAGCTCTGGCCAAATCCGGCCGTGCAAGAGGGGCTGCTCCAATCAGTAAAGCTTCAGGAGATTTTTCATCATTGGCACATGGAAATAAGATCAATTCAGCAGGCCCATAAAAATCCACCACAGCTTTGAAGCTAAATGAACTACTTGTTCCTGGCATAAAAAAGGATTCAATATCATTATTTTCAGATAAACCAATCAGTGATGCCAGATGACCACCTGCTGAAAAGCCCATCAATACAAAGCGATTTATGTCAAATCCATACTTATCGGCATTGTCATACAGAAATGAGACAGCACGATTGCAGTCCTGGATTTGAGCTGGGAAAACAGCCTGGGTACTGAACCGATAATCAATTGATGCCAGGGCAAACCCACTGCTAATTATTTCGGCAACAGTTTTTTTCATATACCCCATATCGGCATATTTGTCATTGCTTAACCAACCGCCACCATGTATAAAGACTACTAGTGGCAGCTTCCCTTTTGCATTCGGCGGCACATAAATATCCAGTAAATGTTTCTCGTGGGAATCATTGTTGTAGGGTATGTTTCCATATAATACGGTTCCTTCAGGAAATATATCTATGACTTGGTTGTTTTGCGCAAATAATGTACAGGTGATAAACAATAAAACAAGCCCAGGTATAATTATTTTCATTTTAATTTCTTCTGTAATGAGTTATTTTTCTTGTACTGTAATTATTTATGTGACACGAAGAATCTAGATTGGTAATACATTTTTCTCGATCAAGTTTCCTGTTTTTTTAAACTATTCCTTCTTGCACGCTTTCCCCGGCTAAATCCCGCCTCGTGATTGTATTTCAATCCTTGATGACTTGAAGGCCTTTTCAATCACATCCATTCTCGCTTTCCTGGGATCTGGCTTGCCAACCAGTTTACCATCAGCCTGGATATCCAGGATCTCATTCTTTTTGGGTTTGTAATCAGGCCAGAGCGGTAAACCCTTACCGTTGGGATCACCGGTTTTGGCGAAGTTTGCCCAATAGGTGTTCATTATCCTGGCGACCTCTTTGTCCTCGGATGTGGGAGGGGGCGGAGGAGGCCCGAAGCCTCCAATCCCCAGGTTATTGAATACAAAAGAAATATCGGTTCCGTGTCCAGGGCCATATTGCATGCGCTCCTTCATGTGAGCAGGTACGTAAGAAAAAAGAAAAATGTAGGCCGGATCACCAATTTCGGCATAAGCACTTGCCGTAAACCGTGCCGGCTCTCCCCATACCCAGTCCGTGTTGAATTTTGTAATTACCTCCGCAAATTCTTTGATGCCATCAGGATCATAAGCTGTTTTTGCTTCATCCTTCAGTTCCCCAAACAGTGCAAACAACTCTTCTTTTGAGCTACTGGAATTAACAAAGCCTCCGCCTATTTCGGCGCTATTATTCCCGATCATGAGCGGAACGCGTGCCTGCCTACCTGCCTTGTATGCGCTCTCAGCAGTTTCTACTACAAATTTGCCATCGAGAATTGGCCCCGCATAGGTACGCGGACCTCCCTGGCCATCATTTTCCTGACCGCCATCCACAATCTCCTCTACACTCAGGGCACGCAGTTTTGCCAGTGCGGCTGCATCTGTACCCTCTATTCCATGTTTACGGGCAAAGTTGATCCCGATTGTTTCTGCTGAAATGGGGTATAGTGGATCGACATTTTCTTCACGAATTGGTCGGCCTGTCAGAACACCATCCCGACCACCTCCTGAATGACTGATTGCCTTATGAAAAATACCTTTTGCAGCTGGTATGGTAAGGAGTGAATGTACTGAGACACCTCCGGCAGAGAAACCGAAAATGGTGACATTTTTAGGGTCGCCACCGAACTCATCGATATTCTCCTGAATCCATTGAAGGGCAGCAATCTGGTCCATGAAAGCGTAACTGCCCTTGGGTTCATCAGGATGCTCTTTGGTCAGCGCAGGGAATGCAAAATGACCCAGGCGCCCCAGACGGTAGTTGATAGTCATCAGGATAACATCCTGCTTTGCAAATTCATTTCCAAATGTGCCTGGTCCAGAGCCACTGCCGCCTACGAAGGCTCCTCCGTGAAGCCACACCATGACCGGAAGCTTTGTTCCAGGCTTAGCGTTGGCAGGTGTCCACAAATTGAGGTACAGGCAATCTTCCGATGAGCCTTCTGCAATTGTTCCAGAACCACGTGGCCACCCTGCCTGCGCACAATTCGGGCCGAATTCACTTGCATCACGCACGCCATCCCAAGGATCAACAGGCTGCGGTGGGCGCCAGCGATATTCTCCAACCGGCGGTGCAGCAAATGGAATTCCCTTAAAAATTGAAACATCCTCTTCCGTTACACCACGCACGATTCCTGCTGCGGTACTAACCGTTGGCCCCGGGATTGCGGTATCATTGTCAGCTGCTTGCTGAGCGTATAAGGAAAAGGTGATTGAGAGAATTAAAATTCCAGAGAGTAGATTTTTCATGTCGATTTTTAATTACACTATTTTAATGATCACCGCGGACCGTGCGCTTTGTAAATGAGAGTGACCCTAATTTCCAGATACCGTCTTGATTGATATAGACTTCCGTTACTTCAAATGGATTGGTAACTTCATTCCCTCCAACTTCAGCCAATAGTGTAATTCGATTTAACAGTATGGCAGTGTTATCAATGATTTTCACAGACACCTCATGGATATCCGCTTTCTTGTACCAAATGCCTCCACCTTTAATGATGTTGAGTTCTTGTTCAGTCCCCCATGCTCCTCCCATATGAACAAACATTGCCTTTTCATGAAAAAGATCTGACAGTGCATCCACATTTTTATCTGACATCCATTGCCACTTGATTTTTGATAGTTCAATGATTTCCTGCTCGGTTGCAGAATTTTGTGCATAGGACCATTGTGCACTAATGATGATTAAAAAAAGTCCGAAAATTGATGTTTTCATAATGGTAATTGTATATAAGTTTTTATTTTGACAGTAAATTTCATTTTAGACTATGCACTATAATTATTATAATCTTAACCATTAATATGTCTTATCCTGAATTGATCTGTCAACTTCAAAAATTGAGACTACTAATGTTCAATGCTATGGGTGTCCCGCACGCTGCTAAACGTCAAGTCTAACAACTTCCAACCATTCTCTTGTTTTTTATAGATTTCGGTAACCGTAAATTGATTCGACACCTCATTGTCCCGAACCACAGCCAGCAGCGTAATGCGGTTCCAAAGGATGGCAGTGTCATCAAAAATTTCTATCGCAACATCGTGAACATCAGCATTCTTGTACCAAATACTTCCGGTTTTGATGATTTCGAGTTCCCTGTCCTTTTTCCAGGTTCCACTCATATGCACAAATTTTGACTTGTCGTGAAAAAGTATCGCAAGCTTGTCCACATTCTTGTCTGCCATCCATTGCCATTTCGCTTTGGATAGATCCTTAATTTCTTGTTCAGTAGTTGAATTTTGTGCGAAGGATCCTTGCGCAACCATGATGACTATAAAAAGTCCTATAATTGGTGTTTTCATATTATTGTGTATTTACAGGTTTTACGATTTGATAATTACTATTTTGAATATTCACTGATGTTTAATCCAGTCCTTTTTCTTTTAGCCATTCAGACATTAAGTCGGCTATTTCTTTATTGTTTAAATCTGAAAATGGAAAATGTGTATTACCTTTAATGCCGATTTCCGGCAGATGCACGACTGTTACATCACCTCCATGCCGGTTTATGGCATCCCTCCACAACTTTGCCATTTCTAAGCGCACGCGCCAGCCATCTATGCCCGGATTCGGATCAGGGCTGGAAGGGATATTGTCTCCATAGTAAATGATCACCGGAATTTTTGTAAGCTTTAAAAATTCTTCTTTTGAAACACTAACTGCCCGTAGCGGACCTGCCGAACTCTCTATCGAAGCGGGTACTTCGCCCTCAGGAAATGGAAAGCCTGAGCCAGGTTCATAGGAGACGACGGCACGAACATTCGAATTTTTCATAGCAGTTGACCATCCGAATCCTCCCGAATGAGAATGTGTAACGAGTATCATTGGGCCAATCTTGCTGGCAAGAGCTGAACTTGCATTTGTAATCACTTCGCTATCGAATGGACCAATGTTAGGAGTTATCTGACGAAAATATTGATTGAGTGCCTCCGGATCCTTGGAGAATTGTACACCAGGGAAATAGTCTGGCCAAACACCAATTCGAAATATGTTGTACCAAAACTGCTCATCCGGAGTCGGAGTTATCGTAGCCTCAACTGTACTGCGTCCAGCGTTTCCACGTCTCGGTTGGTCCATCAAATAGACACTGAAACCTCGTCTTAAAAAAATGTTCTGATAACCATCCCGTCCATCTGGCGTAGTCTCCCATGTTTTTGAAAACTGACCGAAGCCGTGCCAAAATACCAGCGGCATTTTCCTGGCGTTTTCAGGTATCTGATAAAATACATAAGCATGGTCACCATGAAACGTTTGACCTTCAGGAGTGCGCCTGATTGGATCAAATGTTCCTGGGTTTGTTATGACTGAACCACCAACAGCAAAACTCCCTTGTTCTTTAATAATCAATAGATTCTCCTCGGATGTTGTACAGGATGTAATGACTAATATTAACAGCACCAAGGTATTCATCCATTTTGAACGCTTCCTGAAACCATTGGAAGCAGAGTTGAACCGTATCCATGAAAAATTGTTATTTACATTTCTCATTATTACTATAATTTTTCATTATACAAATGTATGTACTACTAATTTATGTATTTGTATACAGATTACTGAATTGCAAACCATTTTTACTGAATTGGTTACTTGAATTGATATAACTTTGTATGGATATTTAAATTCGTATCAATAATGCAATACAGATAAACGGTGAGTCAAATTGCAAACGGATTAGGTTTCAAATGTTCTCAACATTTTAGTCGTATGTTTAATAGCGAGACTGATTATACAACAAATGAATACAGGTCTATGAATCAATCAGTTTTTTTAAGAGCGTTGGCAAAGCAAAAATTCTCTCAATTTATCACCTTCGTTTCTGCTCTGACAGCCTTATGCCTAAGGTCTGGCTAAAAAGAGTATGCGCTCCAATTGCCAGGATCAGTAAAGCTTGAATTTAGCAAATACCTGTCAAAGAGTTTGGTTCGCATATTCATTTTTAGCATTTGTTGTGGTGAGTTTTCATTCCAATTAACTAGTCTGTTAGGAGACCTATTTTTTTAAATAAGCAGATTGTTAAATCATAGTTCCCATGAGCCCTCTAACATCACCATCCTCATATATTTTTTGAATCATTTCACTATAGAGTTTTGTAAATCGCTCATTATCAACAAGGTTATCGAAAATTTCCTTAAATCTGAGAAATGCTAATGAATCTTTTTGCGTTTCTTTTGCAGCTTGATGCAATTCGGTTTTCATTATGTCAATAATTTCAAGTGGCTCATGATTTTTATTAACGCTTTTGTCACTATAGTAACACCATGTAGCCAATACCAGGGTTGCGTATTCAATGCTTCCTCCTTTTGCCAAATTTTCCTGTAGTGTAGGGATCAAAAATTTTGGTAGTTTGGCAGAGCTCTCCGAACATATACGACTCACACTATCTTTGATATTCGGATTGGCAAAGCGTTGCTCAATACTGTCTTTGTATTTTTCTAAATCAATACCCTCTACTTTATCCAAAACAGGTGTTGCTTCCTTATCCATAAATTGCCTCATAAACATAGCAAAAACGGTGTCTCTCATGCAGGCATTGATTGTAGGCTTATTATCAATCGCTCCTGGAATTCCCAATACAGAATGTCCTGCATTCAATAAGCGGATTTTCATTTTCTCATAAGGCGTTACATCAGGCACAAATTTAACGCCCACTTTTTCTAATTCAGGCCGGCCATTACAAAATTTATCTTCTACCACCCATTGTATGAAAGGCTCACTAATTACCGGCCATTCATCAATAATACCGTATGTGTTTTTCAAATGATCAATATCACTAATAGTAGTTAGAGGCGTAATTCGATCTACCATGGTGTTTGGGAAGTAAACTTTTTTCTCCATCCAATCCGCCAATTCGGGATCTTGTTTTTTTGCGAAGGCTAAAAACATGTTACGAGCGACATCACCATTATGCTGAATGTTATCGCAAGATAAAACAGTAAATGGTGGTAGTTCTTGCCCCCGACGTTTTCTTAAAGCGGCTGTTATAAAGCCAAATACAGTTTTTGGCTCATTAGGATGATGAAGTTCATGCAGAATATCAGGATTTTCAAAATTGAATTCCCCTGTTGACGGATTGAAATTATAACCGCCTTCCGTAATTGTGAGCGAAACGATTTTGGTATCAGAATGCGCCATTTTGTCAATCACCAAATCAGGCGTATCCACTCCCAGCAGAAAATCTGTTAAAGCACCAATTACTTCATTTTCTACCTTTCCGTCCAGATGCTTAACGACAAGGGTGTATAGGCAATCTTGTTTTTTAAATACCTCATAGATGTTTCGGTCGACTTCTCGCAAACCCACTCCACAAATGCCCCAGTCATAAGCATCGTATTTTTCCAGAAGCTGCTGAATGTAATAGGCTTGGTGTGAACGATGAAAACCACCAACTCCTACGTGAACGATTCCTGTTTTAACCTGCTGTCTATCATATTTAGGACAATCAATTCGCTGGGCTATTGGAGCTAAATTGCTCTGATTTAATTGAATGAGTTCCATACTGTTATGTTCATTAAAGATTTACACTTTCAACGTTTTTCCTCGTCGCATCGCCCAATACGCAGCAATAAAATAGATGATCGTACATATGAATCCATAGAAATAGAAAGTCTCGCGATTGGTGACATAGATACTTTCATCCGGACTTCCGAATATTACTCTACCTGCCAGGATCAATGTAACTGCTAAAGAAGTAATCGAAACGACTTGTAATACTTTAGAGAATACTGTGGTGTCTTTTACAGGTTTGGGTTCAGAACGTGCCTTTTGTTGTTGAAATAGTTCTATGTTCCTATTGCGAATTTCTTCTTTTTCTTCTTCTACGGGATATTGCTCTTTTGCTCCGTATCTGCTTGCTAAAAAAGTATAAACCAAAATTGTGAAGAACCATGTAGGAATAAAAAGATAATAAAAAGATATAATGTCCAGCATGTTTAATCCAAATCCGAACACTAAGCCTAATCCCCAGGAAGCCACAGCAGGTATGCTTTGAGTAAGGCCACGAAAGGAAGACCAGTAGCGGGTAAATCCAATCCTTGGGAATAGCTGATGTTCAGCAAATACAATAGCTCCCACTGGAACAACCAGTAATCCAGCGTATGTTAAAAGCGGCAATATTTGAGAAAAAACAAAAGGAAAACAGGCAATGACGATCATAGCCAAACCCACCAACATTGTTGTTTTCTTACGAGAATGATTACTGAAAATAGCCTGTGCTGCCAATCCTGATCTATAAAGATTTGTAATAGCTGTTGTCCATCCAGCAACAATGACAATAACAAATCCTGACCACCCCAGCGCATAATAAGCTACGTCGCCAGGGTCGAGCTCCACAATTGTTTTTCCTAAAATCACAGCAGCTCCTGCCCCCATTATGCCAGCAGCAATCCAGGCAACATAGTGTCCAAACAACATCCCTGTGCTGGTGGCCAGCCCGTAAGATTTCTTTTTTGCGTAGCGCAATAAAGCCATATCTATTAATCCAAAATGCGTAATCGTATTGGCAGCCCAGGCAAAACCAATGACCTCTAATAATCCTATTCCCGGATTACCGGTGATATCTACTCCTGTCCAAACAGATTGATCACCTATACGTATAAATTCTGACCAACTACCCGGCAAGGTTTCATTCAACACATCTAAAGACAGTGCGGGCATTAAAACAAATGCACCACTAATAAACATCGTAAATAGCCAGGGAGCGCAGATACCCGAAAATTCAGAAACGGCATTGAAGCCATAAATAGCTATAAATACTACAAATATGCCAACGGCTAACACAATCAGCACAAACCAAAAGTTGGTTGGATACCAATTCAGTTGAGCAGGTACATCAAAAGCAAATCGAACAGCTGTGGCAGACACTGTTACCATAGCAGCAGAAATTACCGTAAAGATGATGACATTCGCCCAATTGTATAATTTGGACATGTAATCTCCGCCAATCTTGTTGAGGTAAGTATAGAGACTAAGACGAGTTTCAACAGCTATCGGAGTGGTGATAAATGTCCAGCTAAGTACTGCCAGGATATTACCAATGAGTAAACCAAGTACAATGTCCATCGTTTTGGCTCCCAATGCCACAAACGTAGCACCGATAACAAATTCCGTTGCAGCAACGTGTTCTGAGGCATATATTCCTGCGAAATGTGTCCAGTGGTGTAGTTTATATTTTGGAACAGGAAGCTGCTCCTCATGCAGTTTTTCAAGCTGTTGAAAGTTTGTCGTTTCCTTCATTTTCTTGATTTAAGAGTAAAAAATTCATCTTTTGGACTGATATTTATATGACTCAATGCACCAAAACGGTGAGTATATGGCGCCTTCTATTTCACTATATACATTGTCGTATGCTGTTTAAACTACTATTAATTATTCTTTTGAGCTGTCTTATTATAAATTACTGGCATTTGTCCTTTCCATCTATTCCATATATCATTTTCTGTAATAAGTTCAGCCATAAAATGACCAACATTAATTCGACTTGTTTTTCCTGCATCAAAAATCGCACTACTAGTTGGCGAAGGATAAACTTCGTATTCAGTCACTTTGTCTTCATTTACTAAACTATCTGGTCGAACAGCTACCCACTCAATGAAATTATCTTTTTGACCAATCTTGGTCCGTAAATAATCTGCAGCCTTTTCATTATCGACTTGCGGAGGTAATAGTAATCTAAGTAATCCTATCACGAGTTTTTGGCCTGTCGAAACAGGTTCATTTAGATCTCTGTTTCGATTGCCCGTGGTATTCATCAATACAAACTTTACTGGCTTATTAGCGGAATTAGTCTTTTTAAGTGCATTACAAAGGATACTAACAGAGTCTGTCACTAGTTTTCGAGGTTCTCCATATATTCCTTTCCAACTCATATTATGACCTAAACATGAAGCGACTGCATGACAATCCTTTACGTGTTTTGCCAAATCAGCTTCTCCAAGGTCCAAAACGCTGGCTTGGATGATTGACACTCGATCATTGTTTTTCCATGATTCGGGTAAGTTTTCAGGGGAACGAACAATCACCTTAACCTTTTGCTCTCTAATTAGCAGTTGCTCTGCTAATTGTCTTCCAGTTGCTCCACTTGCACCAACTATTAATGTTGTCATATTATTTGTTTATTAATTTTTTGAAATAAGAGTTTTATTCAAATAGCCTAGTCCGGCTGTTAAACTCAGTACCGGTTTCTATGTTGAAAGTTATTGGGTAAACAGGAATTATAAAACTAATTGGGAACTATTTTAGGGATACGTTGGAATGTTTCGTGTTTATTGCCATGTCAGGACACTTGGTTATCCTCTTTATAGCGACATGTCAACATTTAAAATCATGAATTTCGGATTTAGTTTTTTTATGTGTTGGAGAAATTCTGATTCTTGTGCTGGTGAAATTAATATTTCTCCCCCATCATATTCCAATTTCAAACGTTTCAGTGCATTTGCAGGTGATCCAATGATCGAATAAGATCTACTTGCGGAATATAAATCTCTGATTTCAATTTCACTATGTTTAACAGGTCCAATCTTGATTAAAAGTTTATCATCAGTCAGTATATATTTTGTGCCAAAAAGTATGGTAAGAATGAGTGTTAAAGTAGGAATCCAAATTAGAAGTAGAATGCTGAATCCTAAGATAGACGGATCTTTTAAATTCTCAAGTATATTTAAAAAAAGTATCACAAAGAGAAAGATTAATATAGACGACCAAAAAGGGATACTTATTCTGGAACGAAAAATTTTAATATTATGTGCCATGTACGATAAGGGTTCGTATAAGAATAGTAGCCGATTGTGGGCTTCATACCTGCCAAGATACAAGAAATTTGAAGTGGGCAACAAACCTTGAAATTACAACTGTCCAGGCTATTATTCTTATACATTGTTGGTGTCTCGTTGTTTCTCTTATGTTAATTTTCTTCGTAGTTTTCATTTTCAGACAAATAATCTACATCTGAATGCTCATTTTCGTATTTTTCTTTAATATGTTCTTTTAGATTACCATCATCGTCATAATCTGTATCTCTCTCAATTATTTGATTTGCTTTTTTAATAGACATTCTAACCATGTAAATTTTTTCATCAGTTTCAAATGGTAAGGCACTTACCTTATCTCCATCTTTATTTTTAAACTCTATCAGATGGTCACTATATCCGTTGGGATACACAAGTTTAATCTGTTCTTTAATTTCCAGATTCAGTTTTTCGTAATCCTTAATAACTCTTAATTTATTAGTCTCCATTTAAGTTTAAATCAAATTACCAATTTAGTAAGTAAGCAAATATAAGTGGTGCAACAATCGTAGCGTCGGATTCAATTACATATTTAGGTGTATTTTCATCTAATTTTCCCCAGGTTATTTTTTCATTAGGTACAGCACCGGAATAGGAGCCATAGCTTGTGGTGGAATCAGATATTTGGCAAAAATAGCTCCAGAATGGTGTAGCTGTTCGTTCCAAATCCTGGTACAGCATAGGCACCACGCAAATTGGAAAATCTCCTGCTATTCCTCCTCCAATTTGAAAAAATCCAATACCCTTATCTTTTGAATTTTCGGTGTACCAATCTGCCAGCCACATCATGTATTCAATTCCTGATTTTACAGTGGATGCTTTTAATTTCCCTTTAATACAGTAGGAAGCAAATATATTTCCCATGGTCGAATCTTCCCATCCCGGAACAATTATAGGCAGGTTCTTTTCGGCTGCTGCCAGCACCCAGCTATTTTTAGGATCAATTTCATAATAATGTTCCAATACGCCGGATAGCAGCATTTTGTACATAAATTCATGTGGGAAAAACCGTTCACCCATTCGCTCTGCTTTATCCCAAGTATCATAAATATGCTTTTGTAATCGCCTGAAAGCCTCTTCTTCCGGAATGCAGGTGTCTGTTACGCGATTGAGGCCATTATCCAATAATTCCCGTTCTTGTAGGGGGGTTAAATCGCGATATTCTGGAATTCTCTTATAAAAAGAATGGGCTACCAAGTTCATGATATCCTCTTCCAGGTTAGCTCCGGTGCAGGTAATTATCTGTACCTTGTCCTTCCTGATCATTTCGGCCAGAGATTTGCCTAATTCAGCAGTGCTCATTGCACCTGCAAGGGTTATCATCATTTTATTACCTTGTTCAAGTTGTTGTTCATATGCTTTTGAAGCATCAATAAGAACCGCCGAATTAAAATGCTTGAAATGCTCAAGCATAAATTTTGAAACTTCACCCTTATTTGTCATGATACTTATAGGATAACAGTTTGTAATAAAGTTTAGCTACTAAAAAGTTAGGGGCTTCTAATCCCATTATGGGCGCAAGCTCCACAATATCAAAACCAACAATATTTTTTTGTTCAAAAACCTGACGAAGATATTTTATTGTAGTATTCCAATCCAAGCCTCCTGGTTCCGGTGTTCCTGTTGATGGCATGATGGAAGGATCAAAAACATCAAGATCAATGGAAAGATAAACATCATCTGTCATCAATTTGATTGATTCCTTCATCCAATTATTATCTTGATAAAGATCATCAGCGAAAAAGCATTTATCAGGATCGAGGTATTTTTTTTCACTAACATCCATACTTCTAATTCCTACCTGGATTAGGTTTGTTGTTTTACTTGCTGCATGCATTGCACAAGCATGATTGTAGCGGGAACCAAGGTATTCTTCTCGCAAATCGGCATGTGCATCTAATTGTAACACCGTTAAGTTTTCATAATGATGCGAAAAAGCTTCGATGACCCCAATGCTTATGGAGTGCTCGCCACCCAGGAATGTGAGAAATTTTTTGAATTGGAGTAGTTCATCCGTTTTTTTAAGAACTTCATTATACACTTTTTCAGGAGAGCTTGCCTCGTTTATTTCTTGCAAAATATGAATGCCTTTTCTGTAGACCTCCGAATTCGTTTCTATATCATAAAGCTCCATGTTTTCTGAAGCATTAATAAATGCATCAAAAGCACCATCGGCACCTTTGCCCCAAGTACTTGTACCATCATAAGGAATTGACTGCAATAATGTAGATGCATTTTGGAACCCGGAAAATTCATCTTCTATTCCAGCAAAAGAAACACTACTTTTCTTCATAGCCCAAAATTTTAAACATTTCACCAACAGATTGTTCTTCTCTGTAAACAGTGTCAATAATATTGCCTTTTTCATCTCTGTCAATAATGACATGCTTGGGTGATGGAATAAGGCAATGTTTAATTCCTCCGTAGCCACTCACTGAATCCTGATATGCTCCTGTGTGGAAGAAACCAAGGTATAGTGGCTCTTTATCCTTCGAGTCATATAAGGGCAACAATACTTCCTGGTTAAAATCTTCAGAATTGTAATAATCAGAATGATCACAACTGATTCCACCAATATTAACGCGACCATACTCGTTTTTCCATTTATTAATAGGAAGCAAAATGAATTTTTCCTGAATAGACCAGGCATCAGGAATGGTATTCATCAGGCTGTTGTTTACGATATACCAGGTTTCGGTGTCGTTTTGTTGCTTTTGTTCCAATACCTGAAAGATAATTGCACCTGATTCTCCAACTGTATATTTCCCAAATTCTGTGAAAATATCTGGTTCCAATACGTTTTCTTTAGTGCAAACCTCTTTAATATTATTAATGAGTTCATTTATCATGTACTCGTAGTTATACTCAAACCCCAGGTGGTTTCGAATGGGAAATCCCCCGCCAAGATTAAATGAATCCAGTTTCTCACTCTCCTTTTTTAGATCCACATAAAGTTTTAGTGCTTTTTGAAATTCACCCCAAAAGTAAGGAGTGTCCTTAATGCCCGAGTCGACAAAAAAATGTAGCATTTTCAATTCAAGCCTGTCGTCGTCGCGTATATTACTTTTAAAAAAATCGATCATCTCGGTATGTGGTATTCCTAAACGGGAAGTATAATAGGCTGACTGTGCTTCCTCATTTATTGCCATTCTTAGCCCAATTTTAAAAACAGAATCGGTCTTCATTTTTAATAGTCTTTTTAATTCATTTGTACTGTCCAGAACTATTATAGTATTGCTAAATCCCAACTCGTAAAGCTGTACGATTTTTTTGAGATAATCATCTGTTTTATATCCATTATGAATTATCTTAATATCTTTTGAAAGTTCATCTTTATCGTACAGAGCCAAAATCAAATCAATATCAAATGATGAGGATGTTTCCAGGTCCACATTATGTTTCAGTGCTTCATGAACAACATGGAAAAAGTGATTGCACTTTGTACAATAACAGAAATTATACCTGCCCCTATAAGCATTGTTTTTTATAGCTCTGTTAAATAAGTTACGGGCTTTTTTTATCTGGTCACCAATTTTGGGCAAATAGATAAACCTGAAAGGGGTACCATGCTTTTCAATCAAATGCTTAAGGGAAACTCCGTGGAAGGTCAAAAAATTGTTTCTTAAGTCGAAGCCTTCCTGTGGAAAATAGTAGCTCTGTTCTATAAGATCAAAATATGAGTTTTTCATTTACTATTTATTTCTATTTTGAATATTCTACTTTACAATGAACACCAACTGTTGTATAAAAGTATTGTGTTTATACACCATATAGTTTTAAGTCTAATTTATTCAATTCAAATATAGTGTTATATGAAATCATTAATATAGCATAGTTACTAAATATTGAAAAATTCAAGAGGGTAATAAACCTAATAGATAAAAAGTGAATTTTGTCATTTGTTACGCTTCAGAATGAAGGATCAATATAAGATATTTTCTGGCTGGCTAGGTTAAACGCAAAGAAATGCAATAGAGATTAATAATATTTATGTTGATATGAGTAGTGTGGTCGTTGTTGCTCACACCTATCAAACCGCAAATATGTTTATTAATGGCACCTATTTTCAATATACCACAACTCCCCGCATTGGGTATGACTGTATGTTATAAACCGGGCGTTTTTATAAACTTTTCCGATTCATTCTCGTTTTATTCATTTCGTAAAGTTTCCACAGGATTCATGATTGCAAATTTCCAACTTTGCCATGTTACTATACTTAATGAAATAACTTCAACTATTAATCCTGTACCAATAAATATCAAGAGTATCATTGTTGTTTTCATT
>Ga0316187_10000240_pt1 | contig 40400 bp, 27 predicted proteins | sample CroRivburrow1_MG_FD_204927 | JGI IMG/M metagenome (GOLD analysis project Ga0316187, IMG submission 204927) | Coastal sediment microbial communities from Maine, United States - Cross River worm burrow 1 | ecosystem: Environmental > Aquatic > Marine > Coastal > Sediment | place: USA: Maine... | reverse complement strand
CCGATCGCCAGACGTTGCTCGGCACGTTCCTGGACTGGTGCGACGTGCTGCCCGGGCTCGACGGCGACTCCGACGGCACGGTCAACTCCGACGACTGCGCTCCGGGCAACTCGGATGCGTGGACGATCCCGTCGCCCGCCGAGGATCTTCTCGTCGGCATAGGAGTTACGAACAAAGACGGTCTGACGTGGCAGCCGCCTTTGAGCCTCGGCGGCGCTGCGGTGCTGTACGACCTGTTGCGCAGCTCCGATCTGTCGGACTTCAGCGGCGCCGCCTGCGTCGAGACCGCCGAGAGCGACACCGTGGCCACCGACACGACCAACCCGGTTCCCGGCGAAGTGTTCGGCTACCTGATCCGGGTCAAGAACGATTGCGGCGAAACGCTCGGCCAGAGCTTCGGCGCAGCGCCGCGTAGCGGCGGAACCTGTCCGTAGGGAGACGTGCGATGAAACGCGTCCTGATCCTCGCTGTATCCGTTCTCGTTCTGGCGACCTCGCCGGCGCCTGCCGAGCAGGGTCGTCGCAGGCCCGCTCCACCTGACAACGACCCGACGATTTCGAGACCGACCTTCCCCCGAGAAGAGCTCCTCGAAATTGAAGAGAAGATCGGACTGCGCTACCGGATCACGGCCAGTCGGCCGCGGTTGAACCGGCGCCTGATGGGCCCGGTCCGGCGCTGGGTCGGCCGCGTCGCTGCCGAGCCCGTGGATTCGTTCTGCTGGAGCGGTGAAGGCTCGGTCCCGATCAAGGGCACGATGACCATCGACGTCGAGCCCATGCGCAACACCGGAAAGATCACCGCCGAGTGGACCGACCACAACGGCACCTGGACGTGGACGCAGACGCGCTTTCTCCATCCGGACCATCACGCGTCGGGCGTTCGAATCGGCTCGTCGGTCTTCCGCATCGACACGGTGATCAACGAGGCCATCGTCCACAACGTCTACCTCCACGGCGACACCGCGGCCGGGCAGCCCGTGCTTCCGACGGTGTTCACCTACCTGGCGGCGTGGGGACCGGGAGATGCGACGCTAGACGGCGAGCGATTCGACAACGAGTTCGAAATCCCCGCGCCCCAGTGGCTCGGACACATCATGGTCACCGAAGGTGCGCGGCGAGCGGACGGTTCCGTTCGAACGCTTACGGGAGAGATCTACAATCCGTCAAGCGGCGACGAGGGCGCGGTCGAGGTCGGAGACATCGAGGCCCACCTGACCTTCCACGACGACGTCTTTCCCATGACCACCAGCGTCCCGCCGCTGTACTCGTTCTTCTACCATCTGGTCTTTGAAGACGTGCGGATCGAGATCGTCCAGGCCGACGGCCCCTAGCCCGTAGCATTCCGAGAGAACCGCCGCGACACCCGCCACCGCTTCCCGGAGAGACGGTTCTGTCTAGTTCGCGTCGCAGGCGTCTCCGATACCGTCCTCGTCGGAATCGTCCTGCAGAGGATTGGAATCGACCGGGCAGTTATCGCAAGGGTCGCCGTAGCTGTCCCCGTCCGCGTCGGCCTGGGTGTCGTTCGGTAGCGCCGGGCAATTGTCTTCCAGGTCCGGGACGCCGTCGGCGTCGTCGTCCACGTTGGAGCTCGGACAGGGGTCGTCATTCATGATCGGCGAATCCGTGCCGTCGCGGTGAAGGACCGACTCTCCACACTCGGTCTCGCGGGCGACCAGGTAATAGAAAAGGCGATGGCTGATCGGTACCGCGGGGTCCGACGTGGTCGTGGTGACGATGGGTGCACCGGTGCACGCTTGGTTGTATTCGAAGGGCGTGCCCGTCTGTGTGAATCCCTTGTACAGCCGATAGCTCGACGTGATCGCTCCGTCGTCCCAACTCAACAGCGCCTCGTCTCCCTGTTTGGCCAACCTCAGAGAATCGCCCACCTCCGGAATCGACCCGCACGCGCTGAACCACCCGTCGTTCGTGCAGGACGTGATCCCACCCTCGTTGATCTCGGCATGGCTAATGATCAAGGGGCTCACCTGCGCAATGGAACCGACCACGTTGAACTCGATATCGGCGATCGCTCCGCTGCCCGAGAGCGGAGCCGTCCCGAACAACGAGAGGGTTAGCGACCCGGGAGTCAAGGCGTTGTAGGTCAGAACGTGGTTCTGGCTCAACGGGGTCTTCCGGACGTCCGCCACCGCAAGCACCGCGGGATCGAACTCCACGCGCAGGTCGAGTCCGAGCCCGCCCGCCGGTGTTGCCACCAGCGGCACCACCAGGCTCCCACCCGGTTCGGCGGCCGCGTCGTCGGGCAGGTCCAGCTCCATCTGGCTGGAGAGAATAGACACGCCTCCGTCCACGGCCGTGAAACCGGAGCTGCTCCCGTCGATCAGGGTCTCGACCCAGGTGAGCAGCGTCGACGAGGGCGCGGATCCAACGGCGCCGAACGCGACCCAGGCCACCGGCCCGCTCCCACTCAGCGGACTCGACCCCGAGAGCGAGACGTCGACGACCCCGGCGACGGACCGATCGTACGCCAGTGTGAGGCCTGCGGCGAATGCGGTTGGGTGGACATCGATAGCCTGGAGAATGGCGGGGTCGTAGGCGAAGCGGAAGTCCATGGCCAGCGCCCCACCGATCCCGTTGACGCTGACCGGAACCGCGAACGAGCTGTTTTCGCAGTGGGTCAGCCCGCTCGGAAGCGTGACGCTGGTCGTGATGATGCACTGGCCGAGCTGGGTATCGCAGAACTGGCCGCCCGGACAGGCATCCAGGCCGGAGCACTCACCCTGGCTGCAGAGGTCGCTCGAGGTGCAGGTGACGCCGTCATCGCACGGGCCGCCCTCGTTGGCGGAGGCGGAATCGCAGGTGCCGTCCGCGACATCGCAAAACCCGATGTTGCAGGCATCGTCTAGCATCGTGCAATCCACGGGAGAACCCACGCAGGCACCGCTCGAGCACATGTCGTTCGTGCACAGGTCGCCATCGTCACAGGGCGCCAGATCGTCATTGGCGAACTCACAAAGGTTGTCGACGCAGCTGTCGGCGGTGCACGGGTTCTCATCGTCGCAGTCGCCGTCCAAGACACACTGAGCGTAGGTGACCGCCAGCGTGGGACGCTGAGAAGCCGTTCCATGGTCGCCGGAACGAATGCTGACTCCTGAGCTACCGGTCGGAAGGAAGATCCACCCGTGGTTGGCGGCAGGATTCAGCGACCAGCCCTGCAGACTGCTCGTGACGTCGATCGGCCCCGAAGGACTCGACGGAGCGATCGTCACCACATTCGGATCGTACTCTCCACTCTGCGCACCCGGGTCGCCTCCGAATCCGTCGTAGACCACGCTATCGTCCCAGTCGATCAACACCTCATGGAGATTGGCGTCGTTGCCGGGATCGTTGTCGTTGACGTAGGCCAGGGTCGCCGAGATGATGGGCGCACCCGCGGGGACCGGGCCCGGTGGGTTTTCCGTATCGAACAGGCCCTCGAAACGGATCAGCCCGAACCGCGACGGACTGCCGTCCCACCTGATGAAGGTCGCAGTCCCGTTGGACGTCGCATCTCCGGTCTCGCAGTAGGTGTCGTCGCTGTCGGCGTAGCCGCCCACGCCTTGCTGGAAGGTGACCGTCACCGGATCGGTCCGGCAGTTTCCGGAGTTGGGATCGCAGCTCTGACCGACGGTGCACGTGACGGCGGTGCCGGGTTGACACGCCCCCCCTGAACAGGTGTCCGGAGCGGTACACAGGTCCCCGTCGTCACACGGCGCACCGTCGTCGTTGGAGTATTCGCACAGCTCGCCGACGCAATCGTCGATCGTACACGGATTGCCGTCGTCGCAGTCGATGGCAGCCGAACAGGCGGTTGTGAAGGTCCAGGTCGGCCCTGTGGTGATCGATGTGCCGTCCGCGACCTCGACGTACCATTCATAGGTCTTTCCTGCTACAAGACCGGACCACTGCAGCTGGGCCGTCGTGCCGCTGGCGACTCCCGTCACCGTCCCGAGCTCTTCGAACGGAGGGCCGCCGGCCATGGCGTAGGGCAACGTGAACTGACTGTCGGCATCGACGTCGAACTGGTCGGTCTCGGAAGAATAGGTGTAGACCCGGATCTCGTCGTCGGCCGGCGAGAACTCCACGATCCTCATCCTTCCGTTGCCGCCGTTGACATAGTCCTGGTAATCCGCGATAAGCGTGTAGACGTCCTGCATTCCGGCCCGGGAGTCCACCCGCTTACCCTCGCCGTGCATGTGACCGCACAGCATGAGGAACAGGTTTGGGTTGTCCTTGAGCGCGTCGTAGATGGCCTGTCCCGGCGTGCCGAAGTTGGACTGCTCGCCGACCTCGATCAGGTAGTGCGAGATGACGATACCCCTGCGGTCGGAGTGGGTTTGAAGCAGGTTGTCGGCCCAGGCGAGCACGGCGGGATCGGGAGTCGAGGAATTCCCGACCATCTCGAGGGCGATGACAATGAAATCCATCCCCCCGCCGCTGAACAACGTGTAGTTGTTGTCGTTGTCACTGCCGTAGTTGCCTCCGTAGTACGGCCTACCGTTGAAACGGCTGACGCCGAAGTAGGCATTGAAGAGCCCCGTGGAGTTGGGGGCGCCGTCGTGATTTCCGGGAGAGACGCCGTAGGGAATGCCGCCCGCTTCGAGGATGCTCATCGCGGCATCCGCATTATCCCACTGGGTCGTATTGGAAACGTTGACCAGGTCGCCCTGGTGCCCGGCGTAAACGATGTTCCAGGTCGCCTGGTTGTCGACGATCCACTGCGTCATGCCCGTGAAAATCGAAGGGTAACTCTGCGAGTAAATCTGGGTGTCGGGAAAGTGGATGATCGAAAAGTCCTCGCCTGGTGCGCCGCTGGCCTCGCGCCCGTGGAACGTCACGTCCATGATGCCCAGATCGGAGTCGGCTACCCCGACTTCCAGGGTGGGATTGACCGACACCGATCCCACGCCGCTCGGGGCCGGAGCGACCAGCACCGGCTCGTCCGGCGCGGCAGCGAACAGGTCACCGAGCCCGATCGACACCCCCGCCGCCATCAAGGCAACGCCCAGGGCCGTAACCCACTTGCACGGCATCCGCGACGGGAATCTCTGTCTAACTTTGATCATGAAGCCACCCCAACGCACCGCTCGATTCGACCCGTTTCTGACGCGCTCAAGGCCTATGTGTCTTGGAATCTTACGGTGTTTTCGGCAGCGCGGCCCGCAAAAGCGTCCCCATTCACACCAAACCCGTCCAGAATCGATCCGGTGCCCCGGTTCGGTCGCGTGCAGCCTCCCGCCGGTGATACATGAAGGCGATCGTCCTCTTCGATGGGAGGGACGCATCAGGCAAGGGCGCGACCATTCGTCGCGCTGTGCGTTACATGAACGAGAAGCGCAACATCGAACACTTCTTCCACGCGGGAGAGATCGTGCTGTTTGATCGCAGTTGGTACAACCGGACGATGTTCGAGCCCATCATGGGTTTCTGCTCTGACAAAGAGAGCAAACGATTCATCAAGGACGTTCCGCTGTTCGAACAGATGCGGGTCAAGGACGGCATCAGGCTTTTAAAGTTCTACTTCTCGGTCTCCAAGAAGGAGCAGCTGCGTCGCTTCAAATCGCGACATGGCGACCTGCTCAAGCAGTACAAGATCTCAGCCGTAGATGATGGAAGACAACCTCATGAAGCCCAAGTCGCTCCCGGGATGAGGGTGATTCAGCCACCATGGCCGTGTGTCAAAAGGCGGCCTTGAACACCGCCTCGGCGATCTTGATGTCCTGCACGGCCACGCCGGTGAGGTCGGCCACCGTGATCTGATCTTCTGAAGTACGCCCGGGTGTGCGCCCGGCGATCACGTTTCCCAGCTCGACCACGTCGCCGCGATCGATCGATCCCGCCTCCAGGGCGCGGTGTATCTCGCCGCGCACGAGGCACTGCTCGATACTGTCGGCCACCACCACGTCGGCGCGAGAGAGTATTTCCGCATCCAGCTCCTGTTTCTGCGGCGTGTCGGAACCGACGGCCGTGATGTGCGTACCCGGCCGCAACCCGGCCACGGCGAGGAGCGGCTCTTGGGCCGGTGTCGTCGTGACGACCAGATTGCATTCGTCGAGGACGTCGCTCGCCTTCGACGTGGTCTTCACATCGTAGCCTTCTCTGGACATCTCATCGCGGTAGCGCGCGAGGGGCTCGTCGCCGCGGCCCCACGCGAGCACCTTCCTGCAGTCGGTGACGGCCTCGAGGTATCGCAGCTGCAGGCGCGCCTGCGTTCCCGTGCCCACGATCCCGATGCACTCGACGTTTGTCGGCGCCAGGTACTTCGCCGCGATGGCGCCGGCGAACGCGGTCCGAACATCGGTAAGGTACCCCTCGTCGAAGAGAACGCAGGCCGCCTCGCCGGTGTCCTGCCGGTAGAGCAACATCGCCCCGTTACCCGACGGTAGCCCCAGGGCCGGATTGCCGTAGAACCCGGACGCGATCTTGATGACGTAGTAGTCCTCTCCTTTGATGTACCCGTACTTGATGTGGACCTCGCCTTTGTCGAGAATCAATTCCCCGACCGGCGGCACCACAGCCCGCCCCTCGGAATACGCCGCAAACCCGTTCTCGATCGCGGGCAACAGGTCGATCCCAGGAAGCACACTTGCAATTTGCTCACGCGTGATGGTCTTCATGAGAGCAGCTCTATGATGGTTTCCAGGCTGATGTTCGCTCCGCACAACACGATCACGACGTTCTTGCCCGTGAACTGCGCGCGCAGCTTCATGAACGAGGCAATCGCCACCGCCGCCGCGCCGTGGTTTCCGGTAGACGCCGCCACCACGCCGCGTTTCAACTCGCTCTCGGCGAGCGAGAGTACCTTGTTCAACGCGCCGCGAGCCTTGAATGAGCCGTTGTGCTGCAGGTTTTCCAGCTTGAAGAACACCTCGGCCCCACCGACATCGCGATAGTACGGAGAGAGCTCCAGATCCGTTTCCCGCGCCAGCGGTCGGATGCGTGCGTCGGCCGCCCTCGCCTCTTTCGCCGCTTCCTGGGGTGTGAATGCCATCCGGCTTTCCGGGCGCTCAGACCCGCAATTTTGTTACGAGATCGTGAATTCGGTCGAGGCCCGCGGTCAAATAGTCGTGCGGCAGACCGAAGCTGATCCGTAAGAAACGGTCCATGCCGAAGTGGTCGCCCGGAACGATCAGCACGCTTTTTTCCTTCCGCAATCTCTCGATGAGCTCCGTCGAGTTGATGTCGATGTGGTAGCGGATGAACGCGATCGCCGCCGCCTGTGGCGGTACCAGCTCGAACATCCCGGCGTGCCTGTCCACCCACCCCTGGAGCACGGGAAAGCCGCGACGAATGTAGTCGCGCGTTCTCTGGATGATCCGCGGCTTCACCTCCGGCGACAACGCGATCGCGGCAAGGTGGTTGGACAGCATGGTCGCCGACAGCGACGTGTACTCGTGGCGCGCCCAGATCTCGTCGATCATCCCCGGTGGCCCGGCCGCCCAGCCGATGCGCAGCCCCGGCAGACCATACGCCTTGCTGGTACTGCCGGTGGCGATCACTTTGTCGTAGCGCCCGTAAAACGACGGTGTCGGGTCATCCATTTCGCGCTCGGCACCCGCGTAGACCTCATCGGCCAGTATCCACGCGCCCACGCGATCGGCCGCCGCCACGACGGCATCCATTTCGCCGTTTGCGAGAATGTGTCCTGTGGGGTTGTTGGGATTGCACACGGCGACCAGCTTCGTGTCGGCCGTCACCGCGGCGTTCAGCTCGTCGACGTCCAGTCCCCAGCCGGTGTCTTCGCGAAGGGCGAAGGTCCTGAGATCCAGGCCGTGATTCTTGGCCAGACCCCACACCTGCATGTAATTCGGCAACATCACGGCGATGCCGTCGCCGGGTGAGAGCAGCGTGCGGATCGTGTTGTAGTTCGCCTCGATGGCCCCCGTGGTCACCAGTACGTTGTCGGGGCCACAGCCCTCGTACATCGCCGCGATGTGCTCGCGCAGCTCCGGGATGCCGTTGACGTGCGGGTAGTTGAGCTCGGTGGCGACCAGGTCGTCGACGGCGCCCGGACGATCGGCCAGCACCTCGCTCACCCGCATCGGGTGCACGCCGCTTTCCGACAGGTTGTAGTCCACCGTCTGTTCAAACTTCGACATCCACCGTTCCATCTCAAACGGCTGAAAATCACTCACGGCTGCTCCAAATATCGTCGGCCGCTTTGCCGTGGCGCCGCGTGGTCGGCCCAACCCGCGAGTGCGCGTTTTGCAGCAGCGGCCGGAACCCTGGTGATAACCAAGACACCCTACGGTGAACGATAGGGTATCCCGAGCAGATGATCGGCTCAAGCGATCCGCAGGAGGCTCTTCTCCATGGAGAGCGCGGGTTCGGTGAACGTCAGGACGTGACCTGCATGGTCCGAGGCGTCGACAGCGACGGGAGCTCGCCCTGTACGGGCCGGATCGGCGATTCAACTCGGGGGTGGATGATCCGGAGTAGACCCGGACACAAAAAAGGACGCCGAGGCCGTCGCTGGCCTCGGCGTCCTGCTCTCGTGTCAGTGCCTGGATCGAGCTTCGCTCAGTTCCGACGCCTGATCGGTTGATTGGCGATGTCGCCCGGATCCTCGACCTCCTGGATGACGCGGTCATTCGGCGTTCTCGTGGTCGCGGCACGGTCCAGAATCACGACGACGTCTTCGCCCTCGATCCTTCCTTCGCCGTACGCCGGCCAGAAGTTGCCCGTCATGCCGACCACGACACACTCACCATCCGGGACGTCGCCCAGAGCGGCCGCGATCTCCTGCGTGTCGAACTTGAAGGTCAGATCCATCCAGCCATCCCCTTCCATCTCGTGGCAGTCGAGCTCGCAGTCCTCCTTGCCGATGTAGGGATAGAAGGGCGTTCCGACATCCTCGTAATCCGAGCGCAGCGGCGCAACACCGGCCAGCCGGATGGAGGCCGGGTCGATCGTGGTGACGTCGAGATCGCCAGCACCCAGGATCGCCACGGGCAGGTTGCCTTTGGCGTTGACGTTGAGCGGGTTGCGGCAGGATCCCGGTTTGATGTCGAGGCTGACGGCGACCGGTGCGAGGTCGAAGCCTAGGTTGTCGTAGAAGATCCCGGACCCCTCGTAGCGGGACGCCCAGTTGACGAAGCCGAACTGCAGGAGCTGACCTGCGAGGCTCGCGTCGATTTCGATATCGATCGAGAAGCGACCCCACGAGTCCGGGATGTCGGTCATCGGGACCGTGATGAAGTTGGTTGTCGCGTAGCCGTTGTTGGGATCCAGTGTCTTGATGAACGCCGCCGCCATGCTCGGGGGCTCGATGTTGCCGCGCTTGGCGTCGAACTCGAAGCGCATCGTGTTACCGACATCCGCAGCGCCGATCGTCTGCTCCTGGAATACGTTGGCCTCGATGATTGCGTTGGAACCATCGCCGTGATTGCCGTTGTTGTAGTCGTTGTAGACGACCAGCTGCTGGACGCCCTGCGCGGGCCCACCTTGGTTCAAGTCGATCCCGCTGAACCCCGGGCCACCGTTGGGCGCGGGGAACACTCCGTACCCGTACCAATAACTCCAATCGGGGCCGAAGACGTTCGCGAAGATCAACCACCCATCGCCGGCCAGCGCGCCCGGGTCCTGTTGGTCAAGCCCCTCGAAGTCCTGGCTGTAGGGCGCCAGATCGGCCCAGCTCGCAGTTGCCGCCAGGCAAAGCAAAGCTCCTGCAAGAATCACGCTAACACGACGTCCCATGGTTCTGCTCCTTTCGGGGGGGTAGGTTGGGGTACTAAGTACTTCCATCTTAATTACTTGCAACGCGGATAAGAGAGCATTTTGGTCGTGAATCCAATCCCTCACGGACCCATGCACAGACAATTCCAACCGGCGATCTGGTCGACCTCACAGTTGCCGGAGAAGCACGGTCGCTCGACACCCTCGGAGTCCGTGCCGTAACAGCCTTCCTCCGAGATTCCGTTTTCAGCGGCAACGACCCAGAACAGTGAGCCGGAAGGCAGCGTTACGACGCTGGGGCCGGTTGGGCCAAGGCCTGTCACCGACCCCGAGTATCCATGCGTGGACACGGCGCTCAACGGCCCGTAGTAGAGATTGTGATTGACCGCATTGCCCGTCGCCGGGTCGAATGAAATGGTGGTGTCACCGCTTGCCGGGTCATGAGCATCGACCTGCAGATTGCAGACGGAGCCCAGCCACGCATCGCCCAGAGTTGTGTAGGCGGCACGAACCGGGCGTGCATCCGGGTCCCCCAAGACCTGGGTCGCGATCCCCCACCACTCCTCGTTCATGGCAGTGTCGGCTTGGGGCGCGTAGGCGGGGTTGCTAAAACTCGTACAGGTGTCCTGCACGGTCCACTCGGCGGGCTCGACGCATGACGCCTTCCACCACTCGTCGAGCCACTCGAACACGACCTGACCGCTGCTGACGCTGCCCGGGGTTCGAACGGCGAGCGCCTGGCTCGCGTCAGCCAGCATGTCTTCGAAGCAGGTGGCCTGCATGGCCTGATTCTCACCTGGAACTCTGCTGTCCCAGGAGTCCACTCCGAACTCGGTGGCGATCAGCGGTCGAGCACAATCTGTTTTCGCCTCGTAATCGGCGAATGCCGAGCCCAGTCCCTGGCAGCCACGGTAAACCTGCATCCCCCATAGATCCACGTTCGGAAGCACCGTGTCGGTGCTGCAGCCGGCCTCGCAGATGTGGTCGACCCCGGCGTTGGCCGTGCCGACCGGATGGGATGAATCGACTCCGTGAGCCGCCTGTGCCAGGGAGTCGAGTTGCGGGAACCAATCTGCACACCGATCGGCGGCACCCAGGTTTATGTTGACCTCGTTACCCACCAACCAGAACAGGATCGCCGGATGGTCCTTCCATTCTTCCACCATTTCGAGGAATCGGTCCTGCATGAAAGCCTTGCCGGCATCACACGTGAGCTGATCCGGGCCGACCCCGAAGGTCGGAATGACGTACAGACCTTCCGCCCAGGCGGCGTCCAGCATGGCCGTCGTCAAGACCGGCGCATACAGCCGGACGGCATTCGAGCCACCGGCGGCGATGAGAGGAAAGTCGACCAGGTAGCGATCGGGACGGTCTCTCCAGGCACCTTGCCAGTTTTCACCGATGGACAGGGGCGCGTAAGCCATGCCGTTGACCACGAACGGCTCACCATTCACCAACAACTGCCGTCCCTGAACCGTCACCGACGACGCGCCGGCATGGGAGATCGCGCTCTGCCAACGGATGTAGTCGACCGCGAAGTCCTTGGCCAGCACGATGTCCGGCCGGTTGACATGGAAGGGAGCCTTGATGGTTTCGAGACACTCGAGATGCGGTTGACAATCGCCACCGGGGAAGAGATCACACACCGGGATCGTTATCTCCTGCCACGTCGGAGGATCGTCGCTGACCCAGCCGTGCTGCGATATGAGCCGGGAGTATGACGCAGGTGCCGAGTTCTCGGTACAGTCGATTCCCACCGTCAGATCAAACGGGGTCTTCACGAAGAAGCGTACGTCTCCGTTCTCGTATGCTGACAGGTCCACGTCTTGCTGGTGAAACACACCCCAGCCGCCCCACTGGTTCGTGAACAGGCCTTGGGAGCTGCCGCCCTCGGGAGTTTCGCAAGCTACTCTGGCCGCGAAGTCACAGATATTGGGGGGCGTGTAAAGACAATCAGCCCAGAGAAAGATGTCTGAATTGACCGGGATTCCTCCCTCGCTGTAGACAAGGTAGGTGTCCGCAAAAGCCGGAGTGACGGCCGAGACGGCAAGGGCCAGCAAGAGCGCCGACAGGCGACGAGTTCGAGTCATTCTTGAGTTCCTCCTCCGAAAAACCCCGACCTCATGAGGTGGTCGGTACGAGAGCCGGGCTCGCCGTCGACGCGCGACGCACGAGTTCCGCTTGCAGGCAGTGATGGGAGTCGCCCTCCGATCGGCCCTGCAGCTGTTTCATCAATTCCTGTGCCGCGAGTCGTGCAACCTCGGCAATCGGCTGGCGCACCGTTGTGAGAGGGGGCCACGCGTGCCGGGCCAGAGGCGAATCGTCGAAGCCTGCAACCGAGAGCTCACGAGGAACATCGAGCCCCTTTTCATGGGCGACGGAAAGCACACCCATGGCCATGGCGTCGTTGCTTGCGAAGATGGCTGTGGGTGGCCGGGTTGACGCGAGCAAGCTCCGTGCACACGAACAGCCCGAGTCGTAATCGAAGTGACCCTGCTGAACCAGGTCATCATCGAAGTCGATGTCGTTCCTTTCCAGGGCGCGGCGATAACCGGCGAGTCGATCGTGGCTCTGGCCATGGTCCGGATGCCCTACGATGAACCCGATCCGCCGGTGACCGAGTTGCAGAAGGTACTCGGTCATGTCGCTCGCAGCATCCATATCACCCACGGAGATCCACGAGAACCCATCAAAGGGTCGCTGGGAGACGCGGACACACGCGATGTTGTTCTCGAGCAGGAGCTGGTTGAGGCTTTGCAGATCCGAAAGGGGCTGAAGGACGATGAAGCCGTCGACTTGGTGGTGCAGACCGATGAGCTCACGGATCAGGTCGGGAGATTCCGCCCGACACGGGTTGATCAGAAGATGATAGCCGTATCCACGACACACCTGGAGCGAGCCGTATTGCATCTCTGAGATGTAGTCGTGAATCTTCGGGTTGTCGTACAGCATCCCGACCACGTAGGTGAGATTGCTGGCAAGCTGTCTTGCCGACAGATTGGGCCGGTAGTTCAGGGTGTCGGCAGCGGCGAGCACGTTATCGCGCGTCACCCCGCGGACATTGGGCGCCTGGTTGAAAACCCTCGAAACCGTTTTGATCGAGACCCCCGCGAGTCGTGCCACATCGTCGATGGTCGGTCGTCTCGAGATCACCAGGACCCTCGCATTCGATACATCTACCGCGCATCTCTAGCTGGCTGAGTGCGCGGAAGCGCCGCCGTAGATGTACGTCAGTGGAGAGAGTACCGACAAATGACAGCGCTGTCAACGATTCCGTGATGGTTAGATCCATCAAAAATGGCGCAAATGGTAGATTGTGGACTCAAACTATCCATTGGTCTCGTTTGACAGCGCTGTCATTCTTTGAGTAAGTTGGGGGCGTTGCGGTGGAAGGAACCCGGCGGTCATCGGGAGTTCTCATCGGCGTACATCACCTGCGGACCTGGTGAACGTTAGGGGATTTCGGCCCCACGTGTTCTTGTGGAGAGACTTATGTTGGCCGGCCGCGGACTGTTGGTTCTGATTTGCCTGTTGGCGATCTTCTTGCCCAGCGGCGATTTCGCGCTCGCTCAGGAACAGCAAGAGAAGCCTCAAACCGAAGAGTCGACGGTGGGGACCGAGGAGGAGGCGAAGCCCGAGGAGGAGGCGAAGCCCGAGGAGGAGGCGAAGCCCGAGGAGGAAGCGAAGCCCGAGGAGGAAGCGAAGGAGACCGAGGAGGAAACGGAGGCCGAGGAGAAGACGAGGGCCGAGAGGGAAGCGGAAAGGGCCCAGCAACCGAGTTTGACCGAATCCGTCACGGTAACGGCGACCCGAGTCGAGACCGACATGATGGAGACGCCGGTTGCGGTCAGTGCTTTCGACCAAGACACCCTGGACCAGCAAGGAGTTCAGACCGTCAGAGATCTCGCCCAGTTGGTGCCGAACATGGATATCGCCACCATCAACGGGCAGTCCACCCCGATCATATCCCTGCGCGGAATTCGCTCCACCAACGAGACCGAGCTCGGGGACCCGGCCGTGGGTGTGCACCTGGACGGCATCTACTCGCCGCGGATGCAGGGCGTCCTCGGGCTGATGTTCGACAACGAACGGGTCGAGGTGCTGCGTGGCCCCCAGGGGACGCTGTTCGGCCGCAACTCGACGGTCGGCAACATCAATATCGTCTCCGCCAAGCCCCAGCTCGGCGCCTTCGATGCACGTGTGTGGGCTCAGTACGGCAACTTCAACGCCCCAGAGCTCCAGGCCATGGTCAACGTGCCGGTATCCGACACGTTCGCGCTGCGTTTCGCGGGCCGCTACCACCAACGCGATTCCTACATCGACGGCTACTGGGACCCGAACCAGTACGATCAGCGTTACATCAAGGGTTTGGTCGATGGCGCACCGGTGATCGCGCCCGGCTCCTTCGAGGATTGCACGAGCCCCCTGTGCTACACCCGGACCCAGCACTCGAACTGGTGGGCCGAGGAGACCGGCGGAGGAACCGAGATCCGTGCGCTCGTGGGCGCAGACAATGACGACTTTTACATGGACGCGAAGGAGTGGGCCTATCGGCTCAGCGGACGCTGGCAGCGAAGAGACCATCGGATGTCACTGAATTTCAGCTTCCAGCATTATCAGAGCGACAGCTCCGGCGGAATCGATCTGGTCAACTGCGAAAAGCTGCGGGGGCGACCGAATTACCAGTGGGTCCCCCCCAACGAAGAAACTGGCGAAGATGGTTACCTTCAAATCAACCCCGACAACCCCACGAACGACTGCGGCGATATGTTCCCGAAAGACGACACCTACCAGGCCGTGGTCAACGTGCCCGGCAGGTTTTACCTCGACATCAAGTACGTGCGCACGGAATTCAATTTCGATATCAAACCCAACTTGCGCTTCGTCTTCCTCGCCGGCGGCGAAGATCAAAACCGTGAATCGGCCCAGGACATGGAGCTGGGCCTGAACGCCTGGGATCAGGCGATGTATTTCCTGCCCGGGACCGGCTCCAAATCCTGGTCGGCCGAGGCCCAGATTCAGTCCTATGGCAACAAGAGACTCAACGGCATCGCCGGAGTGAACGTCTTCCAGGAGGAAACGAGCACCATCGGTTACTTCGATAACGCGATCAGCCCCAAGTCCTTTTGGGATCAGCCGAATCGCTCCACGAACGCGGGCGCGATCTTCGCCCAGGGAACTTACTCCTTCTCCGACAGGTGGCACCTGACGGTCGGATACCGCTACAGCGACGAGACCAAGGAAGACGAGGGTGGGCGCACGTATGACTGCACGGTCGAAAACAACTGTGCGCCCCAGATCCCCCGGGAGGACGTCGACTGCGATCCTGATACTGGAGAATGCCTGGTTGGCTTCGACCGGGAGGCCCTGAACGGCCTACCGGTGGACTACTTTGCAGATCCCGCCAACTACCCCGAGGAGGCATTCAACGCCAACGACAACAAGGGCTCCTGGTCACACTCCGACTGGCGCATCGGGCTGGATTATCAACTGGAAAGCACGCTGCTCTACAGCTACCTTGCCACCGGCTTCAAATCGGGCGGCATCGGCGACGTGTTCCAGATAACGAATCCGAGGGACGGTGTAACAGAGACCGTCCGCACCTCGTTTGGTCCGGAAGAAGTAACTACGCTCGAGCTCGGCATCAAGCAGCGGCTCTTCAAGAACAAGCTCAATCTGCAAGGGGCTTACTTCTTCTCCGACTACGAGAACATGCAGTACGCGTCGGTTGGCGCGGTCGCCTTTACCGAACGCTGGGGCCCGATCTACGATCCCGAGACCGGAGAGTTCATCGGCTTCGGCTGGGTGGCCTCGCCTTTTGTTGCCTACTTCACGCAGAACGTACCGGGGGCAGAGATCCAGGGATTCGAGCTCGAGTACGACTCGCGCCCCTGGAATGGCGGCCGGATCTGGGGCTACGCGAGTTGGCTGGACACCCTGGTTACCCAGGATTGGATCACCAATTGGAATTACGATCCCGTCTCCTACCTCGGCCTCGAGTACGAGCAAGCCATCGATCCGTCGAACCCGGTTCTGGAGACCAACCTCAAGGGCAACGAGCTCGCCGTTTCACCCCCGTTCAAGCTTCACATGACCGTCGAGCACACCTTCGTCCTCCCGAAGCACAATCTGGCTATCGCCCCGTGGGTCACGGCCCACTGGGAGGACGCCTCGTACCTGACCGTCTGGAACGTCGACAAGCACACGGATGACATGGATTTCGTTATCTTCGATGAGGACATCAAGTACACCGACGACAGGCGTGAAGCCTGGTCCATGGTGCATGCGGGGGTGCGCTTCTACCACGGCAACCTGACCGCGGAGCTTTATGGCTACAACCTCACCAACGAGGTTGTCCAGTACTGGGGCGGGGCCGCCGAGCAGGTGGCCAAGGGCAGTTTCAGTACGCCCGCGGTCTATGGAATCCGCCTCGGATACGATTTCTGATCCGGGTTGGCGAGTGGCATCGCTCTGCATCCAAGCGACGCCGCTGCTTACCTGTTGCGGGTATCTGCAGGCTGAATTCAGCATCGTCAAGCCTACGAGAACGACCCCGGTCCTGGTAGAGGAAGCCCTACCCTGATGACACAACACCGCAAGCAGAAGGTATTCCTCGGTGAGTCGGTCATTCGGATGCCCGGTCCGGCTGGTGGCGGGGAATGGGTGGAAAGGGATGGCGAACGGTTCTACAAGATTGCCAACTATCACACGATGCCGCCCTTTCTCATGTCTGTGGTCAGCGGCTACGATCACTGGCTGTTCGTCTCCAGCACCGGTGGCCTGACCTGCGGCCGTAGAGACCCGGGAAACGCTCTATTCCCCTATTGCACGGACGACAAGGTCCACGATGCCTGCGAAACCGCCGGGCCCAAGACCGTGCTGCTGGCGGAGCGGGGCGGCAGAACCATGCTCTGGCGTCCCTTCGAACCCGGCCCGTTCGTTTACGACCTCGAGCGAAATCTGTACAAGAACGTGCCGGGCAACAAGCTGGTGTTCGAGGAAATCAACCACGACCTGGGCCTCGCATTCGCATACACCTGGACCAGCGGGAACCGCTTCGGATTCATCAGAAAATCGCGGTTGCTCAACACCGGCGCGAGCGAGGTTCGCGTAGAAGTGCTGGACGGATTGCGAAACCTGCTCCCCTACGGCGTCGACCGCGCCGCACAGGCCGAGCTGAGCACGCTGGTTGACGCCTACAAGCAGGCTGAAGCCGTTACCGGCGTCTGTGCCGGAATCTACACGCTCAGCTCGATCTTGACCGACCGGGCCGAACCGAGCGAGGCGTTGAAAGCCACGGTCGTCTGGAGCACCGGCCTCGAGCAGGCCCGGGTGCTGCTCTCGGAAGACCAGGTCCAGGCATTTTGCGCAGGTCAGGGGGTTCACTCCGAAGCGTTCGGCAAGGGCAAGCGTGGTGCTTTCTTCGTTCAGTCGGCGGTTACCCTGCCATCGCAGGCTGACCACTGCTGGTACTTGCTGGCGGATGTCGAGCAGGGCCCGTCGCAGACGGCCGACTTGCTGCACGCGGTCCGGCAAGGGGTTACCGCCGGTGCCATCGAACAGGATGTCGCAGCCGGTACCGCTCGCCTGAGACGGTTGGTTGGCAGTGCCGATGGATCTCAGGAGTCTGCAGACGCTCTGGTCACCGGCAGGCACTTCTCGAACACACTGTTCAACATCATGCGGGGTGGTGTATTCCCGTATGGATACCGGTTTCCCCTCGCCGATTTTCTGGACTTCGTGGGCGAGCGGAACCTGCCGTTGCGTGAAATGGTCGAACGCGCGCTGGTCGAGCTTGAAGGCCCGCTGACGCTGAATTCGGCGCTGAAGCTGGCCGAAGACAGCCGGAACGACGCCTTCACCCGACTGGTCTACGAGTACTTGCCGCTGACATTCAGCCGCCGGCACGGCGACCCCAGCCGGCCCTGGAATCAATTCTCCATCCATCTCAAGAACGGCGATGGGGCGGAATACCTGTACTACGAGGGCAACTGGCGCGACATTTTCCAGAACTGGGAGGCTCTGGCCGTTTCCTTCCCGGGATACATCGGGAGTTTCATCGCAAAGTTCGTCAACGCCTCGACCCCCGATGGGCACAACCCCTACCGCATTTCCAGGGAGGGTATCGATTGGGAGATTCACGATCCGGGGAATCCCTTTGCAAATATCGGCTACTGGGGCGATCACCAGGTCGGCTACCTGCTCAGGCTACTCGAGCTCTCGCGACAGTATCATCCCGAGCTGCTCTGCGAATCGCTGACCCGGGAAGTATTCGTCTACGCGGACGTGCCCTACCGGATCAAGCCGTACCGGGAGTTGCTCAGGGATCCGAGGAAGACCGTTGAGTATGACGAAGACTGCGCGCGGGCCGTTGCGAGGCGCGTCGCCGACGTCGGTTCCGACGGGAAGCTGGTCACGCTGGAAGATGGATCAATAGTCCGGGTCAACCTGCTGGAGAAACTGCTGGTTTCGGCGCTTGCCAGGATTGGCAACCTGGTTCCCGGCGGCGGCATCTGGATGAACACCCAGCGTCCGGAATGGAATGACGCGAACAACGCGCTGGTGGGCTATGGACTCTCCATGGTCACGCTTTGTTACCTGCGCCGATACTTGCACCTGCTGGGCGATCTGCTGCATGAGAGCGCGGCAACGAGCTATGACGTCTCGCGGGAACTGGCTCAGCTCTTCGAGTGCGTCGTCGCGGTTCTGAAGGAACACATCGCCCTGCTCGACGGGCCCGTCAACGCGGCTGGGCGGAAATCGTTCATGGACAGCATGGGCTCGGTGAACGATCAGTACCGCGCCCGGGTTTACCGGGGCTTTTGCGGCAAGAAAGAACCGCTCCGAAGGAAGGACTTGCAGATTTTCACGGGACTGGCTCTGGAATTCGTCGACCACAGCATTGCGCGAGGCCGCCGAGAAGACGGGCTGTTTCATTCCTACAACCTGATTCACATCGGCGCCGACGGATACACCGTCGAGCCGCTTGACGAAATGCTGGAAGGTCAGGTGGCGGTGTTGAGCTCCGGCTACCTGGACAGCGAGGCCGCGCTGGCGCTCCTGCAGGCGCTGAGAGCGAGCCGGTTGTACCGCGAGGATCAGAACAGTTACGTGCTCTACCCCAACCGGAAGTTGCCGTCTTTCCTCGAGAAGAACGTGATCCCTTCATCCGTGGTCGAGGACGATGACTGGATCAGGCGGGAACTGGAAGCCGGACGGACGGATTATGTCGAGCGCGACACCCATGGCCAGGTTCATTTCAAGGGTGTATTCAGGAATGCGGACGAACTGCGGGCCGCGCTGGAAAGGGATCCGGAAGTCAACGCGGAGGATGCCGGAAACCTGCGTGATGTCTACGAGGCTGTGTTCACGCACCGGCAGTTCACCGGGCGATCCGGATCGATGTACAAGTACGAGGGATTGGGCTGCATCTACTGGCACATGGTCTCGAAGTTGCTGCTGGCCACCGGCGAGGTGATTGCGGGAGCGGTGGACGAAGGAGCCGATGCACCGTTGGTCGATCGGCTTGGCGCATGCTTCCGGGAGATCCAGGACGGGTTGGGGTTGCACAAGACTCCGGCCGAATACGGCGCGTTCCCGGTCGACCCCTATTCGCACACACCGGAATTCATCGGTGTGCAGCAGCCGGGCCTCACCGGTCAGGTCAAGGAAGACCTGATCACCCGTCGCTGGCAACTGGGGGTGCGAGTGGCACGAGGTGAGGTCGCCTTCGAGCCGGTCATGCTCGGCCGCGACGAGTTCCTGCAGGAACCGGCATCCTGGAGATATTCAGCCGGCGGGCCGGAGCTGACAGAAGAGTTGCCGGCCGGATCCCTCGCTTTCACGATGTGCGGGGTCCCGGTCATCTACCGCATGGCGGATTCAGGTCGCCTGCAGGTTTTTGGCGAGGAAGGCGCCCCGACCGTCATTCAGGGCACTCGCCTCGGACCGGAGCTCAGCCAGTCGTTGTTCAGGCGAGAGCAGCGCATCAGAAAACTGGTCGTTGATGTGCCGGAGGCTACGCTCAGGTAACTGACATGCAAGAGAACGCGCATCACCTCACGGCTCCCGAAGACCGGATTCCGCTGCGGCAGAAGTCGGCCTACGCCGTGGGCATGCTCGTGAACAACCTGCAGGCCGCGGCCCTGCCTGCCATGGTAGTCATCCTCAACCTGGGCCTGGGAATGAACCCGGTTCTGGTCGGCCTGATCGCCGCGATACCGCGAGCATTCGACGCGATTTCCGACCCGATGGTCGGATACATTTCCGATAACACGCACACGAGGTGGGGACGTCGAAGGCCCTACATCCTGATCGGCGCGATTCTCTCGGGCCTCGTATTCGCCCTGATGTGGCAGCTGCCTGAAGGACACAGCGAAAGCTTCTACTTCTGGGTCTTCCTGGGCGCGTCGATCGTTTTCTTCCTGGCCTACACGCTCTACGCGGCGCCCTTCGTGGCCTTCGGCTACGAAATGACCGCTGATTATCACGAACGAACGCGCCTGCATATGTTTGCAAACACCGTCGGCCAGCTGGTGTGGCTGGGGGTACCCTGGTTCTACGCCATCATGGCGAACGAAAGCCTGTTCAGGGACACGGTCCACGGTGCCCGTACGCTGGCCATCGCGGTCGGCGTCGCTGTTGCGGTTCTGGGCGTGGTTCCGGCCATTGCATGCAGAGAAAGACACGCACCGGTTCCCACGGCCGGGGGCAAGCAGGGTGTCCTGGCGAACACGCTCGAGTTCCTCAAGGGCATCGGCATCACCTTCAAGTGCAGCCCCTTCTTGAAGATCTGCGCCGCGACCTTTTTGGTCTTCAACGGTTACCAGCTCGGCATCTCGTTCTCGCTGTACGTGATGATCTACTACCTGTTCGGCGGAGACAACTCGCAGGCTGGGGAGCTGCTGGGCTGGTTCGGGACGCTTACCGCCGCGGCCACGTTGGTCGTCATTCCCGTGACGGGCTGGCTCGCGACCCGCATCGGCAAGCGCAGAACGTTCCTGATCACGGTCTCCATCTCACTGGTCGGCTATGCCCTGAAATGGTTCGGCTACAACCCGGATCATCCCTACTGGCTGCTTTATGCTGCCCCGTTCGTCGCCTTCGGCGTCGGGTCGTTGTTCACGCTGATGGGCTCGATGATCGCGGACGTCTGTGACTACGACGAGTTGACCACCCATAAGCGCCGCGAGGGTGTTTTTGGGGCCATCTACTGGTGGATGGTGAAGATCGGCATGGCGCTGGCCGGCCTGCTGACGGGCATCATGCTCAACGCGTCCGGATTTGCTGTCGAGCTGGCGGCCCAACCCGAGACGACCCTGTTCCTCTTGAGGGTGTTTGACGTTGGCGTGCCGCTGATAACGTCCGCGCTCGCGATCTTCATCATGTTCACCTACCAGATCAGCGAACGGAGAGCGTACGAGATCCGAGCAGAGCTGGAACGTAGGCGCGGGAGACTGGGCTCCGATGCGACGCCGGCATAGAGGTGCTGAAGTGAGAGCTGCTGCCATGCTCCTGGCGTTTCTGGGCACGATGGTCTCGACAGCGTGTCAGGAGCCCGGGCCGCAGGTTGCGTCAGAAGCGCAAAGAGCGGTGACACCCGTCGATCTGCGGAGCGATGTGTGGCAGGGCCGCGCGATCGCGTACTCCGGCTACCGCGACGGCCAGAGCCCGGACGGCGGTGCGCGTCCCTCGCAAGAACAGGTCGCCGAGGATCTACGCGTCCTGGCAAGAAACTGGCGGCTCATTCGTGTGTACTCCGCCGGTCGGCACGGCGAGGACGTGCTAGAGGTGATACGGCGCGAGAGGATCGATCTCGAGGTGATGCTCGGAATCTGGCTCGGACGCGAGCCGGGAGCCGAGCAGAGCAACGCGCGCCAGATCGCCCACGGCATCCGTCTCGCCAACGAATACGAAGACGTCGTTGTGGCCGTGAACGTCGGCAACGAGGTTCTGATCGAGTGGACGGCCCATCCGGTGCGCGAGGATCAGGTCATCCGTTACGTGCGCCAGGTCAAGGCGGCTGTGACCCAGCCCGTGACCGTGGCGGACAACTATGTCTGGTGGCGCGACCACGGAGCCGCGTTGGCGCCCGAGGTCGACTTCATCACGATTCACACCTACCCGATTTGGGAGGGGAAGGACATTGACGCGGGCCTGTCGTACACGGTCGCGAACTACGAGGATGTTCGTGCCGCCCACCCCGACCGGACCATCGTCATCGGCGAGGCAGGCTGGGCCACCTACACCGAGGGCAACCTGCACGTCCCGCGCGCCGGGGACGAGCGGAAACAGCAACGCTACTACGAGGAGCTGACGGACTGGGCCCGGGAGAACAAGGTCACCGTGTTCTTTTTCGAGGCCTTTGACGAGCCCTGGAAGGGAACCGGAACCGAGGGACACTGGGGACTGTTCACGGTCGATCGCAAGGCCAAGCCTGTGATGCAGATGCTGTACCCGGAGCTGATGCCCGATGGCCCGACCTCGCCGAGCTATCCCGAACAGATTGCGGCCGTCGGTCCGGACCTCGCGGTCGCGCTGCGCGCCGATCTTGCCGAGGCTATCCGGAACGGCAGCGTCAATCCCCTGGGTCCTGGCGTATCGACATCCGAAGTCCTGCCGATCGAGGACGCGGAGGGCGGGACGGCGCTCAAGCTCACCTTCACGGGCGAGAGCTGGGGAGGCGTGTACTTCGTGCTGGGCAAGTACGACGCGAGTGCGGCCGGCGCGGTGGCGATGCGGCTGAGGCTACCGGACCAGGTGGCCAGGCTCGAGCTGAAGCTGGAAGGTCCGGAGACTAACATGCAGTCGGTCAACCTGATCGAGCACGCGGCGAGTCTCGACGAGGCTGGCTGGAGAACGTTCACCGTTCCGCTGGCCGAGTTCGACGAGATCGACCTGTCGCAGGTCGTGAGGCTCGGCTTGTGGAACCCCTCGGATCAGGCCGGGGCGCTCGTGTCCTGCGAGTTGATCGTGGATGACATCCGTTTCGAGTCAGTTGAAGACTCGGCCCGCGCAGTGGCTGACTTTCCGGGGATCACCGAGTCGATGGCTGCGGATATCTGAAAACCGCCAACGGAGGAGCCCGATGAACTGGATTTCCCGAACGACTGCAGTCGTGACCATGGTCGCCGTGGTCTTCCACGGCTCCCTTTCGACGTTGGCGGCGACCGGGGCCACGATCGAAGGAACCGTGGAGGTCCCCTGCGATCCGTCAAGAGTAAGCGAAGTCGCCTTTGTACTTGTACAGCCCGTTTCCGGAGGGTCTCCCCTGACGGTTGACGTTGATCCGTCCACCGGGAAGTTTCACAGTCCAGAATGGGCAGAAGGCGAATACGAGCTCGTCGCGATCGGACTTGATGGTCTACCTCTGACTCCCGAACCGACGAGAGTGGGGCTCCAGAACGGACCGAACGCGGTTGTCTTGTCCCTTCAACCGCCGGGATGTGACGAGCCGGCAGAAGGTGAAGAGAAGCCTGGCGAGAAGGGTGGCCTCAAGGCCTGGCAGCTTACCTTGATCTACGTGGGCGTCGTGGGTGCAGTCATACTTGCTCTTTACAATGACGACGAGGAGCAAGCCTCACCGTTTTGACGGCAAGAAGCCCGTGGTTTCCCGACCCCACCGGGGAATCTCGGCGTACATTCAAAAACGGGTCCAGCGACAGAAACAACCTGGCCTCGAGGAGGCACCCAGTGGCGAGCATCAAGAACTCCCGCATTTCCGTCCCGTTGCCGGCTCTCATCCTGCTGGCCTTGCTGATCGGCTCGGTGCAGTCGGCGTCGGCGCAATGCGACGACGTGCCAGGCTGCGTCCTGGTCTGGTCGGACGAGTTCGACGGCACCGACGTGGACCTGTCCAAGTGGACCTTCCAGTTCGGCGACGGCAGCGAGGTGGGCCTGCCGCCCGGGTGGGGCAACAACGAGCTGCAGTACTACCAGGCCGAGAATGCGACGGTCGCGGGTGGCTTCCTGACCATCACCGCGAGGGAAGAGTCGGTAGGCGGCCGCGACTACACCTCCGCCCGGATGCGCACCCTGGGCAAGGGCGACTGGACCTTCGGGCGCATCGAGATGCGCGCCAGGATGCCGATCGGCCCGGGAATGTGGTCGGCATTCTGGATGCTCCCCTCGGACTCGGTCTACGGCACCTGGGCGGCCAGCGGCGAGATCGACATCGTCGAGCACATCGGCGACCAGCCCTACCGGATCCTGGGCACCCTTCACTACGGTGGCGCCTGGCCCCGCAACGTCTTCTCGACGACCGACTACGTCCTGGCCAGCGGCACGTTCCATGACGATTTCCACGTCTTCGCGTTGGAGTGGGACCTCGGCGAGATCCGCTGGTACGTGGACGGCATGCTGTTCGCCACCCGCACCCACTGGTATTCCACCGGAGGTCCGTTCCCGGCGCCTTTCGACGTCGACTTCCATTTGCTGCTGAACCTGGCCGTCGGCGGAAACCTACCCGGCCCGCCCAACGCAGCAACGGACTTTCCTCAAGAGTACGTGATCGACTACGTGCGGGTATACCAGGTGCCGCCGGAGGTGGCGATCACAAGCCCAACGGCCGGTGACGTCATCACCCCCGGCGACGATCTGACGATCACCGTCAGCGTCACCGACGACAGCTCGATCGAGGTCGTCCAGTTCCTGCAGGGCAACGCCGTTCTCGGCGAGGACACCACGCCGCCTTACGAGCTGACGGTGTCGAGCGTCGCGGCCGGCTGCTACAAGCTAAAGGCGCGGACGCGGGACAACGTTGGCCGGCTGGAGTCCTCGCTTCCGGTGGAGATCACGGTCGGCGCTGGCTGCCCGCAGGCGCCCTACCGCATGACGCACGCCGCCGTACCGGGGACGGTCGAAGCCGAGGACTACGACCTCGGTGGCCAGGGCATCGCCTACAGCGACGCCAACGCCAACAATAATGGAGGCGCCTATCGGCCTGCCGAAGGCGTCGATCTCCAGAGCACGACGGACACCGGCCTCGGATTCAATGTCGGCTGGACGGTGCCCGGCGAGTGGATCGAGTACGCGGTGGACGTCGTGGCCGGGACCTACGACGTCGAGGTACGGGTGGCTTCGGGGGTCGGCGGGGGCACGCTCCACCTGGAGTTCGACGGAGTCGACAGGACCGGCCCCGTCACCTTCGCCGGCACCGGCGGCTGGCAGAACTGGACCACCGTCAGCGCCGGGATCGTGACCCTCGACGCCGGCGTGCAGACGATGCGTCTCACGATCGACGCCGGCGAATTCAATGTCAACAAGATCACCCTCGCCGAGCCGCCGGACGCTGACGGCGATCGCGTGCCGGACGTGGTGGACAACTGCCCGCTGATCTTCAATCCGGATCAGGCCGACCACGACGGCGACGGCCAGGGCGACGTCTGCGACCCGGACGACGACGACGACGGCGTTCCGGACGGTGCCGACGCCTGCGTCCTTTCCGACGTCACACCGACGGTGGTGATCGACGGCTGCGACTCTGCGGCGCCCAATCTGTTGGGCGCCGACGGCTGCACGTTCTTCGATGAAATCGCCGAGGCGGCCGCCGAGGCCCGCAATCACGGCGGCTTCGTCAGCAGCGTGACGCGGCTGATGAACGCCGCCAAGAAGGCGGGTCTCATCAGCGGCGCACAGAAAGGAGCGGTGACGAGCTGCGCGGCCCGGTCTGCGTCAGGTTCAGCGCATTAGGGGTGGACCCAATGTCGGGGGGCACGTCGCGGCCAGAACTTTGACCCGCATCAAGAGTTGAACCGGGGTGAGGCACCCCCCATGATCGGCTCGACCGGAGCTGACGTATGATGCGGGTTTTAAGGGTCTTCGGCCGACTGCCCGGACCCATCGACGAAAGGAGCTCACATGGCGTCCGAACGCAACGGGCCCGAGCTTCGCTTCGAACCTCCCGGCCCAGGCTTCTGGGAGCTCGATCCCGTTCACTTCCCGCGCCCGGCGACACGGTACTGGACCGAGCTCCATCCTCGGTCCTTCGAGCGTGGTACCCGCGAGTTCGCCGGCTTGTACGGCATGCTGATCGATGGGCTCGCCATGGCGTACCTTCACGGCTTCGCGTACAGGGCTGTGCGGCCGGCTGCGGACGACGAGGTCCCTGGGCGCTTCGAGCGTGCCGAGGAGGTCTTCGAGCGGAAGTTCTGGCGAGAGCAGCTTCGCGAGTGGAACGAGACGTTCAAGCCCGCCTCGATCCGGGCTCACCGCGATCTCCAGTCGGTCGACCCCGACGGACTCTCGGACGACGCCCTCGTCGCGCATCTGACGCGTTGTCGCGATCACCACGCGGAGATGCTCTATCAGCACATGCGCTTCACCGCCGCGGCGATCGTCCCGACGGGAGACTTCCTGGCGCACGTCGGAGACTGGACCGGCGTCTCGCCGGCCGAGCTGCTCGGCCTGATGCGCGGCACGGCCCCCGTCTCGGCGGGCGCGTCCGCGGAGTTCGAGATGCTGATCACGGCGATCCGACAGGACCCGCGCGCCGAGAAGCTGCTCGCGTCCGACGACGATCCCGGGAGTGTGCTCGAAGCGTTGCGCTCGCTCGATGGCGGTACCGGCGCGGCGGTGTCCGCGTACCTCGACCTCGTCGGGTACCGCCTTCTCGACGGCTTCGATATATCCAACCCCTTCGCGCTCGAGCTCCCCGACGCGCTGTGCCGCGCTATTCGTGCCGCCGTTTCCGGAGAGGGAGCCGATGCGTCGGACGTCGAGGACCGGATCGCCGACGTGCGCGGGAAAGTGCCCGAGGGGCATCGGGCGGAGTTCGACGAGCTCCTCGAGGAGGCGCGGCTGACCTATCCGATCCGCGACGAGCGCGGGGTGTTCAGCGACATCTGGGCCTCCGGGCTCATGCGACGGGCTGCGCTCGCAGGCGGCCACCGACTCGCTAGCAAGGGACGGCTCCACGACGCCGCTCATTTCGTCGACGCCGGCGTCGAGGAGATGGGCGCGCTGCTGTCCGGCGCGGGAGGACCCTCCATGGACGAGCTCGCTGCGCGCTGCGAATACCGCGCGGCGCACCGTGCGAAGGAGGCTCCCGCGACGCTGGGCCCGCCGCCTCCCGAGCCCGATCTGTCCGGGTTGCCGCCTGCCGCCGCGCGCATGATGCGGGCTACCGGCATCGCGTTGGACGCACTGTTCGGCAGCTCCGAGGCGCCGCACGAGGAGCACATGCTGCGGGGCTTGGCGGCGAGTCGCGGCGTCTACGAGGGGCTGGCTCGTCGAATCTCCCATCCTTCCGAGTTCGACCGGATCGTCAAGGGCGACGTCCTCGTCACCGAGTCGACGACCGAAGCGTTCAACATCCTGCTGCCTTTGCTCGGGGCGATCGTGACGGACAGCGGCGGACTGCTCTCCCACTCGGCGATCGTGGCACGTGAGTACGGGATTCCCGGTGTGGTCGGGACACGCGAGGCGACCGAGCGCATCGTCGACAGGGCACGGCTGCGCGTCGACGGCGATGCCGGCGAGGTCACGGTGCTCGGGTGAAGCGGGTCGTCCCGCTCGAGAATGCGCTCGACGAGACCTCCTTCGGCTCGAAGGCGGTGGGACTCGGGCAGGCGATCCGGGACGGTCTTCCGGTCCCGCCCGGGGTCGCGCTTTCCGGTTCGATCGTCGAGGCCGTCGCGGCCGGGGAGTCATCCGCAATCAAGGCGGTCGCCAAGCGGGTTCGACCGCTCGGCGGCCCGCTGGCGGTTCGCTCGTCCGCCATGGACGAGGACGGCGCCGAGGCTAGCTTCGCCGGGCAGCACCTGACGCTGCTCAACGTCCCGTCGGCGGACGAGCTGGGCTCGGCGTTGAGCAAGATCTGGTGGTCGGCGAACTCGGACTCTGCCATCACGTACCGGAAACGCGTGGGCCTCTTCACACGCCCGAGCATCGGCGTCGTCGTCCAGGCGCTCCTCGATCCCGATACGGCCGGGGTCATGTTCACGAAGAACCCTGTTACCGGTGCCGACGAACGGGTGATCGAGGCAAGCTGGGGGCTCGGTGAGGCCGTCGTCGCGGGCATCGTGATTCCCGACCACTACCGGGTCGATCGTTCGGGTCAGGTGCTCGAGCGAAAGCCGGGGCTCAAGAGAGTCTCGGTCCGGGGTGTTCCGGAAGGCGGCACCGTCGAGAAAGACGTTCCGCCCGAGCTCGTCGAGAGCCTCTGCCTCGACGACGACCAGCTTCGGCAGCTGAGCCAGCTGGCCGATCGGTGTGAGCAAGTTTACGGACACGGTCGAGACGTCGAATGGGCGATCGAAGACGGGACACTCTATCTGCTTCAGTGCAGGGTGATCACACAGGCAGGGCGCTGACGAGTGCCTTGCAGCCGGTGACGGCAGCGCTGGGCCGCGCTGTCCACCGAGGGAGGCCGACATCATGCGAGGAGCCCCGGTAGACGTCCTCCAACGCGTGCCGCTCTTCACCGACCTCAGCAAGCGCGAGGTCCAGCAGATCGCTCGCCTCTTCAAGGAGCGCCGCTTCGCCGCCGGCGAAACGGTCGTCCAGGAGGGCTCCAGCGGGGCCGCGTTCTTCGTGATCGAGTCCGGTGAGGCCAAGGTCTTCATCGGCGGCAAGGAGCACACGACCTTGAAGGTCGACGACTATTTCGGCGAGATCGCCCTGGTCGACGAGGGCACCCGGATGGCGACCATCACCGCCACCAGCGAGCTCGTCTGTTACGGACTCACCTACTGGGACTTTCGCCCGGTGGTGGAAGCGAACGGCGTGATCGGCTGGAAGCTTCTGCAGCGGATGGCGAAGATGCTTCGCGCCGCCCGGGAGGACTGACGGCGGTGAGTCCCGGGCTAGGTCCTGCGCTAGCTCAGGGCGGCGGGAATCGAACCCGCGTCGAAGATGCACGAGCGTTCGTTACGTGCTCTTCGGCCGGATTCTCCCTTGCAGGAGATCGCGCAGGACTGGCTCGACTTCAAGCTCGCGCGCCCAGCGCTCAAGGTGGTCGCGGTCGAGACTCGCGCCCTGCACCGCCACGATACCCGCCGCGTCACCGAGTTGCCTGTCCGATGGCGAGATGCCGTTCCAGAATAGCTTGTGCAGAAGGGTGTCTTCTGCAGTGGCAATCCACGCTGGCTCGCCGAACAGGATCACACGAAGGCGGCGCGCAAACATTTCTGCGTCGAACGGATCGGGGCGAAGCGTCCAGAAATCGACCTTCAGCGCAGAGCGTCGGTCGATCGCGTTAAACATGTAAGGTGGACGAGCTCCCCCGAGCACGGAGGCCTCTTCGAGCCCAAAGTCGTCGTCGAACGCGGCGACGATCGCGGCCACTCGCTCTTGTTCGAAGGTCACGACGAAGTCGATATCATGAGTCGTTCTCGGTATGCCCCAGAAATTGCTGGCCATCGAGCCGGTAAGCATGTACGGAATCTGCACCCGATTGAGACGTCGAAGGCAATCGACGAGCAGATCGCGTTCGGTCATCGGAGCCCTGCCGCGGTTGTCACCTGCAACTCGCGACTGAGAGCAAGCCGTTTGTGAAGCTGGCGTTCGACTTCGGTTTCGTCGGCGCCGGGATTCTGTGCGAGAATCCCCGCTCGCGCGAGGTCGCACGCGAACTCGTGGAGGTCGAGCGCGATCCCGAGACGCTGCTCGCCTGTCATGCGGCGATATCCGGCGATTTGCTCTTCGAGCGCTGCTTGGGGATCCATGCGCTTATTCTACTATCGATGCCGAGTACGTCGGTCCAGGCCTGCCGTCGGTGGGTGGTGGAACGAAGGGACGACGCTCGCGACATATCGACGAGATGCCCTCCTTCGCGCCCCCTTGCTGATCCGAGCAGCTGCGCTTGAAGAGAAGGGGCCCTCCTCCGCTCACTTCGTGAGCTACGGAGGACTGGCCTGCCATCCGTAGCGCCCGAAGGGCGCGAAGGATGGTGGAGGCGGCGGGAATCGAACCCGCGTCCGAAAAGGTCCGCACGGAAGCTTCAAGCGGAAAATGATCTCGCGGCCAGCCCGTGAGGTCGTCAGAACTCGCCGCGCAGCAGAAACGACCACTGGCTCTGCTCGAATCCCGTGGCGGACTGCTGCGCCTGGTCGGTGCGGCCGTAGCTGGCTTCGAACGCCACGCGGTCGGTGATGTTCCAGCCGCCGAGCAACAACCACCCGAAGACGCTATCCCAGCCACGGTTGCCCGAGTCGGACGACCCCTGATCCACGAACAGGCGGATCTTCTGGACACCGAACTGCACGTTCACTGAATAATAGAGGCGACGGCGGAGGAACTCGTCGCCGACGCTCGCGTCGAGGAGATTCGTCCACAATTGCTCGGGGGAGAAATAGCCGCTCCCGGGATTCTCGGCGTAAGCCAGGGCTCGGGTCGAGAATGCCAGGATCGTTCTCGGGCGGACCACCGGAACCCGCCAGCCCACCCAACCGTAGGCGGACAGGCGTTGGTTGCCGTCGGAGATCCACGAGGCGACCGCGTTGGCGCGCAGCGTCCACTGCGGTGCGAACCCCCAAACCGCGTTGCCCCCGAGGTTATTGAAGTCGATCTCGTTCTCGACGAGCAGCGCCGTGTCCAGGATGGCCTCGCGTCCCAGATCGAAGCCGTACGTGAGATCCTGTGTGGGATGGAGGCGAACGCCGGCCCCTCCGATCATGTCCACCGCGGAATCTCCCGAGAAGAATGAGCGCTTCACCCCGCCGAGACTACCCCGGACGCCGACCTTGTCCGCGACCCGGCCGTCGTAGGCGGCCAGAAGCGTGTCGGCGCGGTTCGTGAACCGCTCTCCCAACGCGGGAAGGCCCGACCCGGGGCCGAGGCAGAGATCGATGAGCGTGCAATTCGACGTAGCCTCGTGGCGCAGGTAGGTGAACGTCATGGAAGACTGCGGGTCCACGAACCACGTCCCCCACAGGCGCCCGATGGCGAGGTCGTTGTCGTCCGTGTCGAGGAGGCGGGTGAAGGAGGCGCTCGCCGAGCTCCGCGTGGTGGCTTCGATCTGGGAGCGCAGGCGGCGCGCCTCGCGATCGTTCGGCGCGTCCTTCTGGATGGCGTCGAGCTCGCGGATGGCGGCCATCGTGAGCCCCCGCGCCTGGAGCACGCGTGCCAGGCCGACCCGCGCGGGGATATTGCCGGGAAACTCGGCGAGAGCACGACGGTACCAGCGGTCGGCGCCGTCGAGGTCCCCTTCCCACAACGCGACGTTGCCGAGCCCGACGGAGGCGTCGGCGCTGCGCTCGTTCCTGGCCACGAGATCGAGGTATTGCTTCCGCGCTTCCTGATACTGCCCGTCCCAGGACAGAACCTCGGCGTATCGAATCTGAAGCTCCGGATCCCCCGGCCGCACAGCAAGCAACTCGCGATACGCCGCCTCGGATTCTTCGAGCCGCCCGGCCCAGGCGTAGACCTTGGCCCGCTCGCGCTTCGCCTCTTCGTCGTGGGGGTTTTCGACAAGGATCCCGTCGTAGATCCCGATGGCCTCGTCGAGCCGGTCGTTCCACGAGAGAAGGAGCGCGAGGCGCTTCCGGCTGAAGAGGTCCGCGGGGTCCCGGGCGACCACCTGGCGGTAGAGCAGGATGGCGTCCTGCTGGCGCTCCTCACTGTAGGCGCGATCGGCCTGGACCCGTAGGTCGTCCTGGGCATACAACGCGAAAGATCCCAGCGCGAACGCGAGGACGATCGCCGCCGCGGTCGCTCGCCGTCGGCTCCTTCGGGAATCAGGGCTCTTCATCGGTGAAATCCGGAAGCTCCCGCAGCGCTTCTCGCACGATGGCGTAGCTCTCCTTGAGATCGAGGTAATAGCGCGGCTGCTCCCAACCGCTCCACGAATATACTGGAAAGTCCGCCAGGCGCGGCGACTCCGCATCGGGAAGCCGCCCGAACACGCGCAGTCCGCCTTCCGACGGCTCCAGGGCGAGCACGTGGAATCGGAAGCCCTCGGTAGTCGCGGTCTCCACGGCACCCTCGGTGCAAGTGGTCTCGTGAACGACCTGGTGCGACGACGGGTCGGTCACGTTGAGTATCCCCCACGGGAGCCGGACCTCGAGAAAACCGCCGCCGGGACTCTCCCTCCATTCCGCGAGGCTGTCGAAATCCGGGTCCCCGGAATCCGTCGAGCCGTGGCGCAACGGGCTCCGGTCGTATCCCAGGAGAGGGAAATACGTTCCGTCGCGGCCGAAGCGGTCCCGGTTCGTGAAGACCTGGATGTCGATGAAGTCGCCGGCGTCGTTGGCCAGGGAACGGTAGGGCCGCCGCAGGCGATTGGAGAACAGGTCGTAGGGGCGGTCCACCTGGAGGCGTGACCCGTCCCCTTCGAGGCGGAGCAGAAACTCCATGCCGGCCGGCGTGTCCACCGCCACCGGATCTGGAAAGCGGTGACTGCCTCGCTGCGCGTCGTAGGTGTCGATCCCGATCCAGAAACGGTAGCGGCCGAGGTCGAGGGGGCCGCCCCCGGGATCGATGTCGAGGCGCAGATAGAGGTAGGCCTCGTCGGACGTGACGCGAAGCGCGCGAGGCCGTGGACGATCATCGGGACGCTCCGGCGCCGAGAGATCGTAAACCGCCTTCACGCCGGCCCAATCCTCGCCGCGGCCGTCGATGGTAATGGGAGATCCCGGGCTCCCCGCGCGGGCCGCCAAGAGGCCGTAGTTTTGCTCAGCGTCGAGGGCATTGTGCCAGAGCCGGTTCCGCTCGACGGGGACCTCGTAATTCATCACCAGCCAGTTGCGCTTGAACCACTCGTCCATCCAGGAAAACAACATGCCGCCCGCGAGCCCCGCGTCGAAGATGTTGCGGAAGAGTCGGGCGTCGATGCGCCCCTGCTCGATCGTCGTGTGGCCGCCGTGGTGCATGCCTTGCGGTTGAAGGTGCGCGATCCCTCGCGAGGTGGGCACGCCGAACTCACCGATGAGCACCGGCTGGCCGCCGTGGTGCGCCTTCAACGCACGCAGGTAGCCGATGTAGTTGTTCCGCCCCTCGTGGTCCGTCGCCGCGTTGTAGCCCGGGTCGAGCATCATGAAGTCCGGGTAGTACGGATACGCGTGATAGCACGCGTAGATGCCCGCCCGGAACTCCTCGGTGGGACGGAGGTGGAGCGTGTCGAGGTCCACCCGGTCGTTGTCGTATTCCTTGATCGGCTCTTCCAGCACCTCCCCTCGGGCCAGACGGATGCTCGTCTCCTCGTCGGAGGTCGCCTCGGTCGGATGGTGGAGCGGGTCGAGGGTCGGCCACGACACGAACCCCAGAGCCCGCTGAGCGCGATACGTCTCGGTCTCGTGCCGGGCCGCCAGGTCGAGGACCGACGCGAGCCACGCTTCGAAGGGACGCACGTTCTCCGCGCGGACGTACGCACCGTCGTGGCGGGTCCGGCCCGGCCTCGTCTTTTCGTAGGCAACCACGGAGTGGGGCTCGAACTCGCGGCCGATCAGCAGCGCCAGCAGATCGCCGGAGATGTCGGTGTCGTAAATGCCGTGGGCATGGCCGGGGCGCGACGGCAGCCTCAGGTTCCCGTGCGTCGCGTCGATGACGCGCCGGATCTCGTCGGCGAACGGCTCCATGAACCTCGGATCGTCGTAGTCGTCGTTTTCGGCGAGCTCCGTCCAGACCCCCTGGACCAGCCAGAGGCGTTCTCCGGGGTGCTCCGCGTTGTGTTCCGCCAGCGCGCGATAGAGGGACGGCGGGTGAAGCGTGTACAACCGGACGACGTTGAACCCCGCCTCGCCCATGAGGTCGAACCACCGGCGATAGAGCTTCGGGTCGTCCGGGAACTCGGCCGGGAACTTGCCGGGGAGCGCCGTCCCCAGGTCGATCCCCTTCACGAAGAGCGGCCGGTAACGTCCCTCCGAACGGACCTCGAGCCGACCGTTGCCGGCCCGCGAGATCAAGCGGAGAGGCGTCGTCGCCGGGACCGGCGGCCGCGGCCGCACCTCCTCCACGGGGTCCCCCGCCGGCGCGTTCTCGGCCAGGAGCGCGTGGATCTCGGCGTCGTCCGGCGCCAGGGCCAGGGCTCGCCCGTACGCCTCCGCGGCGCCCTTCCGATCGCCGGTCTGTCGCCGCGCCATCCCGAGCCCTTTCAGGGCGTCGAGGCTCTTCGGGGCCCGCCCCAGCGCCTGCTCGAACTGGAGGACCGCCTCCCACGGATCGCCTTCGCGGAGCGCGACGTAACCAAGCCCCGTGCGTGCGTCCGCCGCCGCGGGATCGGAGGCCACCGAGGCCTCGAAGGCCGCGCGGGCTTCGCCGATCCGTCCGAGACGGAAGCGGCACCATCCCAGAAGTGACGTGAGGCCCGCCTTCGCCGGTTCGGCCTTCGCCACCGGTTCCAGGAGCGCGACCGCCTGCTCGAACCGGCCCGCTCGATAGAGCTCCAGGGCACGGGCGTACGCATCGGGCGGCGGCGTGGCGGCGGCGAGGAGCAAGGCGGCCAACGGAACGGCCAGGAGGACGACGGCGAGGTCCGGCAGCTGGAGGCCGACGTGGAGACCACCCTTCATCTCCCCGCCCGAAAGAACCCGGGCAGGGTCGATCTGCATCGTTCAGGCCCTCCTGAGGCGCTTCGTATGGACCGTCACAGGCGTCCCGACTCGTTCGTCTCAGCGAGAACGTCACGCGGCGGCTTGCGCTGCGGCGCACTGCGGCCCAGCGGCCGCGATGTTCTACTTGGATGGCGGCCAGTCGTCGGGAAGCGCAAGTCGACCTTTTAGCGCCATGAAGTTCAGCTTGATCGCCAGTGACTTGACCAAGTCCGGAGCATTCTCCGAGTCTCCCATCACCGCCGCTTTCGCCTCGCTAACGAGGTCCAACGGCTCCTTCATCGCGGGTTGCAGCGCGGTACCACCCGTTGCCGCGACCCTGTCGAGAATGTCTTCGACAGCCTCGAGTTCGGTGATGGCTCTCTGTCTTTCACGGTAGTACAGGAATCGATGCGCGTTGTAGGTGCGCTCTCTCGCCTCCAGCAACGGCAGATGGTACTTGGATAGCCGTTCCATGTCGCGCACGGCGCCGTTGAGGCTCTCCTCGACTTGCTCGGGATTGCTTCGAATCTCGCCTTGTGCTTTTCTTACGAGCTGAAGAGCCTCCTCTACCCGGGACTGTATAACGCGGGTCGAGGTTTCCTCGAGCGGCGGCTCCCATCGCTCGTCGGGTTGCTTGCAGCCGCTGGCGACAAGCAGCAGAGTGCCGAGAATCAGTAACTGCGTTGCATGGCTCGTGCGTGCCACGGCACCTCCTTTTCACTCTTCGACGGAGAAACCGGGTGGGTATCTCCGCCAGCTCATCGATACCTCCAATGCGCTATTGTAGCGTTGGATCGTGTCTGGGAAACCCGGGGCGATTCACAACCTGGAAGAGGCTGATAGACTGTCTCAACGATGATAGGTTCGGCTGAGGATTCCGATAACAGGTCGTGCGGCGGGCGGACCGTGACGGCACGCCGCCGGTAATGGCTCGCTTCTGGGTCTTCGCCCGTCCCTACCTTCCGACCTATATGGTCGGTCTGCTCCTTCTCCTCCTTACCAACGGACTGAGCCTATGGATTCCGTGGCTGCTGCGGGATGCCATCGACGCAATCGAGGCCGGCACCGAGCTTCGTGTTCTCGCCGGCTTCGCCGGGGCCATGATCGGGGTGGCGCTCCTCCAGGGGATCGTCCGCACGCTCTCCCGCCTGACGATTCTCGGCAACGCGCGGCGAGTCGCGTACGACATCCGCAATCGGTTCTTCGAGCACCTCCAGCGCCTCGGGGCAAACTTCTACGACACCCACCGCACCGGCGACATCATGTCGCGCGGGGTCAACGACATCCGGCTCCTGCAGTCGTTCTACGGCCCAGGCGTGCTCAACTTCCTCAACACCGTCATCATCTACGTCGCGACCTTGGCGCTCCTGCTGAGCATCGACGTCCAACTGACGCTGATCTCGCTGGCGCTCTATCCGGTCCTTCTGCTGGGCGTGAACCTCCTCAGCCGGCGGGTTTACGGCCGTTCCCTCGCGGTCCAGGAACAGCTCGCCACGATCTCCAACCGCGCCCAGGAAAACATCAGCGGCATCCAGCAGGTCAAGACCTACGTGCAGGAAGAGCGAGAGATCTCGGACTTCCGGGAGCTGTGCGCCGAGTTCCGGCGCCGAAATCTCGCCATGGCGTCGGTGCGCGGCGGCATGGTGTCGCTGATTGGAATCGTCTCCGGCGTCGGCACGCTGGTGGTGCTGTTCGTGGGCGGACGGTTCGTGATCGAGGGGCGGCTGACCTTCGGCGATTTCGTGGCCTTCAACGCCTACCTGGGCCTGCTCGCGTGGCCGACGGTCGCCATGGGCTGGATCATCAACGTCTTCCAGCGTGGCGCCGGCGCGATGGACCGGCTGGAGGAGGTCCTCGATCAGGAGCCGGACGTTCCCGCCGCGCTCGATGAGGGCTCGGAAGAAGCGCCGGAGCGAGCGGAGCCGGTGGACGGCGACATCGAGATCCGCGGCCTGACGTTCGTTTACGGCGCCCGCACCGAAGAGGTCGATCCGCGGGTTGCGACGCTGCGCGACATCGACCTGACAATTCCCCGCGGCAGCCGTCTCGCCCTGGTCGGGCCGGTGGGCTCCGGGAAGTCCACGCTGGTGAACCTCCTGGCCCGGGTCTATCCCGTACCGCGGGGGACGATCCTCATCGGAGGCGTCGATATCAACGACATTCCTGTGTCGCGTCTGCGCACGAGCCTGGGGTATGTCCCCCAGGAGGCGTTCCTGTTCTCGCGCAGCGTGAAAGAGAACATCCTGTTCGGGCAACCCGACGCCTCCGACGACGAGATCGAGCGGGCCATCGACGTCTCGCGCCTCGCCGGCGATCTGGAGTCGTTCCCGGAAGGTCTCGAGACCATCGTGGGCGAGCGCGGGTTCACCCTGTCCGGCGGCCAGCGCCAGCGCGCGACCCTGGCGCGGGCGGTGGTCGGCGATCCGCGGATCCTGATCCTCGACGACTCCCTCTCGAGCGTCGATGCCGACACCGAGCGGGCCATCCTGACCGAGCTCGATGTGGTCATGCGGGACCGCACCACGATCTTCATCTCCCACCGCCCGTCCGCCCTGGCCGACATGGACAGGATCGTCTTCGTCGAGCGAGGTCGGATCGTCGAGTCGGGAACCCACGACGAGCTCATGTCGAAAGAAGGCGCCTACGCCCGCCTGTTTCACCGTCAGATGCTCGAACGAGACCTGGGGCCGTCATGAGACCGTCGGCGCCACCCTCGATCCACGAGGAGGAACGCCTCGGCAAGGCGTACGACGCCCGGATGGTCCGACGTCTGTGGTCCTACGTCCGGCCCCACCGCGCGCTCGTGCTGCTCTCGATGGTGCTGCTGCTGGCCGTCAGTGCCGCCCAGCTGGCGCAGCCCTACCTCGTCAAGGTGGCCATCGACGACTACATCTCGAAGCGCAGCCTCGAGGGGCTCGGGGGCGTGGCCGCGCTCTTCCTCGCGGCCCTGATCGCCGAGTTCGTCCTGCGCTTCGCCCAGATCTACGTTCTGGAGCGCACCGGCCAGAATGTCGTGTTCGATATCCGGAGCCACGTCTTCGCCCACCTTCAGCACCTGCCCTCGGCGTTCTTCGATCGCAACCCGGTCGGACGGCTGATGACGCGATTGACCTCGGATGTCGAGGCGCTCCACGAGGTCTTCACCTCAGGCGTGGTGGTGATCCTGACCGACCTGATCAAGCTCGCGGGCATCGTGGCGATCCTGGTATGGATGGACTGGCGCCTGGCGCTGGTGACCTTCACCGTCCTGCCGCCGCTACTGATCGTGACGTGGTACTTCAGGATCCGGATGCGGCGCGCCTACCGCCGCGTGCGGTTGCTCGTCGCCCGGCTCAACGCCTTCCTGCAGGAAAGCGTCACCGGTATGCGCGTCGTGCAGATCTTCGTTCGCGAGCGCGCCAACCTCGAACGTTTCCACGAGATCAACCGCGACCACCGCGACGCCCAGCTGAAGAGCGTGCAATACGACTCGATCTTCTCGGCGGCGGCCGAAATGATCAGCTCCGTGACGCTGGCAGCCATCGTGTGGGCCGGGGGCTCCAGGATCCTCTCCGGCGCCACGACCTTCGGCACGCTGGTGGCCTTCATTGAATACGCCGGCAAGTTCTTCCGGCCGCTACAGGAGCTGTCCCAGCGCTACACCGTGATGCAGTCGGCCATGTCGGCTGCCGAGCGCATCTTCAAGCTGCTCGACACCGAGATCCCGATCAAGTCGCCGCCGAAGCCGGCGCGGATCGAAAAGCGCCTGCGTGGCGAGATCGTCTTCGAGAACGTTACCTTCGGCTACAACGAGGGCGAGCCGGTGCTTCACGACGTCTCGTTTCGCATCCGCCCGGGAGAGCGCGTGGCGGTGGTCGGCTGGACCGGCGCCGGGAAATCGACGCTGATCCGGCTCCTGGTGCGGCTGTACGACGTTCAGGAGGGACGGATCCTGTTCGACGGGATCGACATCAGGGAGTACGACCTTCAGGAGCTACGCCGCTCGATCGGGGTCGTGCTGCAGGATCATTTCCTGTTCGCGGGAACGGTCGAGGGCAATATCTCTCTCGGAGATCCACGGGTCTCTCCCGAGCGCGTGCGACAAGCGGCCGAAGCCGTCCGCGCCGATCGATTCATCGACAGGCTTCCGAAGGGGTACGGCGAGGAGGTTCGCGAGCGCGGCTCCAACTTCTCGGTCGGCGAGAAGCAACTGCTGTCCTTCGCGCGCGCGGTCGCGTTCGATCCCGCGGTCCTCGTGCTCGACGAAGCGACGGCCTCGGTTGACCCCGAGACCGAGCGCCGCATCCAGGACGCCCTGGAGACCCTGTTGCGCGGCCGGACCTCGATCATCATCGCCCACCGCCTGGCCACCATCCGCGGCGCCGACCGCATCCTCGTGCTCCACCGCGGCCGACTGCTCGAGGAAGGCAGCCACGAAAAGCTGGTGGCTCTCGAAGGCGGCCTCTACAGCAAGCTCTACCGCCTGCAGACCTCCGAGAGCTAGCCCGAGGCGACGGAGAGGAAGGCCTCGTCCTTTTCGGGGTCGCCGCTTCGACGGAATGCCGAGACGAGGATCAGGGTCACGAGGTTGGGCACGAGACCGTAGATGCCCGCGTGAACCGGCCACGGCTTGAGCTCCGGGTAGGCCACGAACAGTACGGTCACTGCGGAACCGACCAGCAGGCCGGTCAGCACTCCCTCTCCCGTCGCCCTCCGCGAGAACAGACATGCCGTCACGCCGGGGGCGAACTGTACGACGGCCCCGTAGGCCGACAGCAGCAGGAAGACGAGGGATCCCTGGTAGATGACCGCCACGACGTAGGACGCGACCATCACCGCCACCACCGTCCACCGGATGAGCGTCCTCTGCCGGTGCGGATCGGGCGTGGCGCCCAGCGCCCGCACGACGCCGTCGCGGATGGCGATCGACGACGCCGCGTGCGCCATGGCGTCGCCCGACGACATCGAGGCGGCGAGCGCGCCGGCGCAGAACAGCCCGACCAGCAGCGCGGGGATCTCCATGTTCATCAACATGTGGGGCAGGATCTGGTCGGGCTTGTCCGGTGCCGAGGCAAAGAGCACGCCGCAGAAGCCGATGAGAAACAGCGGGACCAGGAAGATCTGGAAGGTCGGGTAGAGAACGACCGTGCGGCGCAGCGTCCGCTCGTCGCGAGACGTGAACGCCTTCATGAACAGGTGTGGCCAGAACGAGAATCCGATGATCGAGACGATCACGGCCGTCGAGTAGTCTCCCCAGTTCCACGGCGAGCCGTCGTAGGCAAGGCCCGGTGCTTTCAATAGTTCGGGGCGCTCCACGGCGATCCGCCGGAACATCTCCCCCACCCCGCCGTACAGCCGATGGGGCAGGTAGAGGCCGAGCCCCCAGGCCAGGGCCATCATGAAGATGCCCTGGAAGGTGTTGGTCCACCCGACGCCCAGGACCCCACTTCTCAGGACGTAGGCCAGCACGACGCCGTAGACCAGGGCCGCGCCCGCCCACTCCGGAATCCCGCCACGGGTCACCGCCGACAGGACGTACCCCGCTCCCTTCATCTGGAGCGCGAGATACGGCACGAACGCGATGACGCTCACCACCGCCATCACACCCGCGATGGCCGGCATACGGAATCGTTCGGCCACCATCTCGGCCTGGGTCACGAAGCCATACGCGCGGCCCACGCGTGCCGCCCGCGGACCGAGAAAGTAGAACGGCACGAAGCCGAGGGCGCCGTACCCCAGGATGTAGAAGGCGGCCGCGCCCCGGGAGTACGCCCATCCGGGGCCTCCGAGAAAGGCGAAGGCGCTGAAGATCGTCGCCCCGGTGATGAAGTACATCAGCACCAGGCCGAGGGAGCGGTCTCCGGCAACGTAGCCCTCGGCCGTACCGCTCGCCTTGCGCCCGGGCCACATCCCGATGACGAGACTGGCGACCAGGTAGGCCAGGCTGACGCTCAGGACGACGTACGACGAGGGCACCGGATCAGACCCTCGGTCGGGTGGAGTGATAGAGCAACAGCACCATGAAGGTCGCCAGCACCCACCCGACGTTCCAGGCCAGGGTGAACGGCAGCCCGAAGACGAACGGCTCGAGGCGATTCCCCAGCAGGTCGTACCCGGGCCACGTCAACGCGAAGGCGCAAACCACAACGTACAGTGCAAACAGCAGATTACGTGGGGACAGTACACTCATTTCCGGATTTTCCGGGTTTTGCGAGCGCCGTTCTAAAAGGTGTCGGGGACAGGAAACTCAATTCGTCGGGCTCGGTGATTGAAGACATCTCCG
>Ga0316187_10000239_pt1 | contig 40407 bp, 33 predicted proteins | sample CroRivburrow1_MG_FD_204927 | JGI IMG/M metagenome (GOLD analysis project Ga0316187, IMG submission 204927) | Coastal sediment microbial communities from Maine, United States - Cross River worm burrow 1 | ecosystem: Environmental > Aquatic > Marine > Coastal > Sediment | place: USA: Maine... | reverse complement strand
AAGGTTTTTGGACATGATCTTACTGTCCTGAATGGCCTGGCGGCTGAGGTGGCAGGGGTACTGAGTGGTATCGACGGCAGCACGGATGTGCTCACCGGTGTTAACGAAGGAATGCAATATATTGTATTACGGCCCAAACGGGACATGATTGGCCGTTATGGTGTGAACCTGCAACAAGTACTGGATCACGTAAAGGTCTTGGTTGAGGGCTTGCCGGCAGGCACGGTTATTGAGGGTTCTGCCCGGGTGCCCGTCATTTTACGTTATGCACAAACCGATGGTGATCCGTTGGAGAAGTTTGCTTCAGAGTTGATCAATCTACCTGGTGGAAGCCACGTGTCGTTGTCCACACTGGTTGCGGTTGAACGTGTGGAAGGTCCGGTATCGGTAAAACGTGAGCAGGGCAGGCGGTTCGTGGTGGTGATGTCGAATGTGAAAGACCGCGGTCTTGTCAGCTTTGTTGAAGAGGCCCAATCGAAAATCGGTGAAGCCATCAGTCTGCCCACCGGTTACCACATGGAGTGGGGCGGTGAATTTGAAAACCAGCAACGTGCCGCCCGGCGTCTGATGCTGGTGGTGCCGGTTGCGATAGTACTGATATTTCTTTTGCTTTTTTCCACTTTCCGTTCGGTGGTTCAGGCCGGGTTGGTTTTGGCCAACGTTCCGCTGGCACTGATTGGCGGCGTGCTGGCACTGGCCTTGTCCGGTGAATACCTGTCAGTGCCCGCGTCAGTTGGTTTCATTGCATTGATGGGTATCGCAGTACTCAACGGGGTGGTGATGGTCAGCTATTTCAATCAGCTGCGTCATCGGGGATTGCCGATAAACGAAGTCGTCAGGCTGGGTTCCGAGCGGCGCTTGCGTCCTGTATTGATGACCGCGTCTATCGCGGCATTGGGTTTGATGCCACTTTTGTTCATGACCGGCCCAGGATCGGAGATTCAGAGACCGCTGGCCATCGTGGTCATTGGCGGCTTGATTACCAGTACCGCCCTGACGCTATTTATCCTGCCGGTACTCTACCGGCGCTTTACAGGGTCTGATCTGAAATGAAACAACAATGTCTGTTGAGATTGAATATACCGCCCAGCCTGGAAGAGGACGTGGTTGACCTGTTGCTGGCCTCCAGTGAAATTCCCGGCTTTCAGTCATATCCTATTCGTGGCCATGGTCAGGTTGGCGCCATGACGATCGCTGAACAGGTTGAAGGCCGGCGCAACCGGGTTCAATTCGAGATTGCTTTAGAGGATGAATTACTGGAGCCGCTTTTACAGAAGTTAAAAGAGGCCCTTCCAGTTCCCGACATCATTTACTGGGTGTCGCCCATCTCAGCAAGCGGCCGCCTTCTGTAGGGTGCGTAGTTTTTTTACGCACCGTTTGCACCATCCGTAGGGTGCATTACCCGTAACGCATCAATTATCCTTGGGAAGCGGGAAACCGCGTGGGTAACGGCCCAGGCCGCCCTCTCGACGGGTACCCCGTCTCACCTTGTAAATTACCCACCCTACGAGCCGTGCGAAATTGACACAATCGCGCCGTTCATACCCCAGGGCACCCTCTCGACCGTTTCACGGCAGCCCAGGCTGGCTTCTCGACGGGGTTCCCGTCTCACCTTCTCTCACCTTGTCCTGAACATAACAGGCACCATTGAACGACGGGCGCACCAACATGGTGCGTTTATGGGGCCGCCTGATTTCCCTTCTCCTTCATTTATCGCATTTTTCCAAGCCATTCTTCGATTTTTCGCCCAAATACGTGATGGCCTGATTCCTGCATATAGATAAACACCGCGTAATCATGCAAGGAAATAGAAAAATGCAATTAGTCACAGCAATTATCAAACCATTCAAGCTTGATGATGTTCGGGATGCACTGGCGGAAGTCGGTGTTAACGGCATCACGGTGACGGAGGTGAAAGGCTATGGACGACAGAAAGGCCATACCGAACTTTACCGGGGTGCGGAGTATATCGTCGACTTCCTGCCCAAGATCAAAGTTGAAACCGCCGTTTCAGACGACCTCGTTGAAAGAGTCGTAGAAGCCGTTGTGCAGTCGGCTCAGACCGGCAAGATCGGCGACGGCAAAGTATTTGTGCACAAACTGGAAGAAGTGGTGCGTATTCGTACGGGTGAAACCGGCGTAGAGGCCATATAGGGGAGTATGACAATGGAAAACCAAATTTTTGAACTTCAGTATGCAATTGATACCTTTTATTTCCTTGTGTGTGGTGCCCTGGTCATGTGGATGGCGGCAGGTTTCTCGCTGTTGGAATCCGGCCTTGTACGCTCCAAGAACACGGTTGAGATTCTGACCAAGAACATCTCGCTTTACGCCGTGGCCTGCATCATGTACATGGCGACAGGCTACGCGTTGATGTATGACGGCGGCTTTTTCCTGCAGGGGATCGAGGCATTTGATCTTAACTCGGTGCTTGCCGATTCCGCTGAGAACGGCTTTGACGGGGGCAGCGTTTACTCACCCGCATCGGACTTCTTCTTCCAGGTTGTTTTTGTAGCAACGGCCATGTCGATTGTTTCGGGTGCAGTTGCCGAACGCATGAGGCTCTGGGCCTTCCTGGTATTTGCCATGGTCCTGACCGGCTTTATCTATCCGATGGAAGGTTCCTGGACCTGGGGTGGCAAGGAAGTCTTCGGTATGTTCAACCTGGGTGATCTCGGCTTCAGTGATTTCGCCGGCTCCGGTATTGTTCACCTGGCGGGCGCATCAGCAGCGCTGGCAGGTGTGCTCTTGCTGGGAGCCAGAAAGGGCAAGTACGGAAAAGACGGTAGTACAATCGCCATTCCCGGTGCCAACCTGCCACTGGCAACGCTGGGTACATTCATCCTGTGGATGGGCTGGTTTGGCTTTAACGGTGGTTCGGTACTCAAACTTGCAGATGCAGCCAATGCCCACTCGGTCGCGATGGTTTTTCTGAATACCAATGCCGCGGCTGCCGCCGGTCTGGTTGGCGCGCTGCTGACCGCACGCGCTCTGTTTGGCAAGGCTGATTTAACCATGGCATTGAACGGTGCCCTGGCGGGCCTGGTGGCGATTACTGCAGAGCCGTCTACACCGACCGCACTGCAGGCATCTCTGTTCGGCCTGATTGCGGGCGTCATTGTTGTCTTCAGCATTATTGGACTGGATCGTCTGAAAATCGATGACCCGGTCGGTGCTATTTCGGTCCATGGTGTCATTGGTCTGTTTGGTTTGTTGCTGGTTCCCGTGACCAACGCGGGTTCAAGTTTCAGCGGCCAGTTGATCGGTGCAGCCACCATATTCGGCTGGGTATTTTTAACCAGCCTGGTGGTATGGTCTGTACTGAAAATGACCATGGGTATCCGGGTCAGCGAGGAAGAGGAATACGAAGGTCTGGATATCGGCGAGTGCGGTATGGAAGCCTACCCCGAGTTCACCTCTTCAACGTAACATGCGCAACTCGTTACGCCCCGTTTTTACCACGTAGGGTGCGTTACTTGTAACGCACCGTTGAATCGGGCTGGTTAGGGTGCGTAACAAGTTACGCACCCTACGTTGTCAGAAGCTTATGTCTTTATCATCCAGGCGGTGTCCCCATTCTTTCTTGGCGCGCAAATACCGCTCGTTCCATTCTCCAACACCGGATACGTGTTTCTCCTGGGTGATTTTGCTTAAGCCAAAGCTGGTGAGATCATCAATTTTTTTCGGATTGTTGGTCAGCAGGCGAAACGGTTCCTGGCCAACAAAGTACTTGATCAGGATCGCTGCATCGGTAAAGTCGCGCGAGTCTTCGGGCAGGCCGAGTGAACGGTTGGCCTGGTAAGTGTCTTCCCCCGCATCCTGCAATAAATAGGTGGCCGCTTTCGCCCACAAACCGATGCCCCGTCCCTCGTGACCTGCCATGTAAACCAGGTAGCCACCGGCAGGGTCCGCATTGATACGCGCAATGGCAGCGTCCAGTTGGGGTCCGCAATCACATCGTTGCGAACCGAATACATCGCCGCTCAGGCAATTGCTGTGAACCCTTATCAGGCAGTTTTTGGCCGGCTTACCGATTACAAGCACGCTGTTTATGGCCAACGGTGAAACAAGATGAGCAAACAGATTTTGTTCGCCCCGGGCACGCAAGTCCGCTGCCAGCGATTCCACGCGGCTGAGCTCGGCGCTTCGAACCGTCGCATACCAATCCACGGTCGTCTTCACGGATGGCAACGACACGGGCAGCGGAACCGGCCCCAACAGGTTGATCGACAGCTCACCTGAAGGTTCCAGCGGGCGTGCGTCGATGAGCTTTCCCGTCTCGTCAATACGAAGTAGCTTACCTTGCGCGATGAGCCGTTTCCGAACGTCTGGATTGAGATATGTAAACATTGAGAGCCCTTTTGCTTCACCCGGAATCTGGGTGTGTGGACATAAAATATTGAATTCGGTTTTAAGACTGCCTGATTCCCGACAAGCTTACTCCGGGCCTCTCTTGAATGCGACAGACAGGGTATCACCAGGTGTTCTGATCATGACGCCTGGTTAATATTGGACGTGGTTAACTCGTTACTCACCCTACGAGCTGTGCAAAACTGACACAATCGCGCCGCACATTAATTGACAGGCTGTGCAAAACTGACACAATCGCGTCGCACATACCCCAGGGCACCTTCTCGACCGCTTCGCGGCCTCACCTTGTCCATGTGCTCTATCGCGATATACACCGTGCAAAACTGACACAATCGCGCCGCACATTAATTGACAGGCTGTGCAAAACTGACACAATCGCGTCGCACATTAATTGACAGGCTGTGCAAAACTGACACAATCGCGTCGCACATCCATGTGCTCACCCGCGATATACCGTTCATCCTGAACATAACCCGGCCTTAAACTGCTGACGATAGGCATGCAGCAATGGCTCGGTGTAACCGCTGGGCTGGTCATTACCTTTGAATACCAGGTCGCAGGCTGCTGAGAAAGCAATACTGTCGTCAAAGTCCGGCGACATATTAATGTAAGCAGGGTCACCAGCATTCTGACCATCAACGATCATGGCCATACGTTTAAGGGTTTCCATGACCTGCTCTTCGGTGCAAAGGCCGTGTTTTAGCCAGTTGGCGATATGTTGACTTGAAATCCTCAGCGTCGCCCGATCTTCCATCAGGCCAACATGGTTAATGTCAGGCACTTTGGAACAACCAACGCCTTGTTCAACCCAACGCACCACGTAACCCAGCAAACCCTGGGCATTGTTGTCCAACTCTTTCTGAATGGCATCTGCGGATGGTTTTTCATCACCCATCAGGGGGATGGTCAAAATATCATCGACACTGGCGGGTTGACGACTTGCCAGCTCAGTTTGGCGGTCTGCCACATTAACCTGGTGATAATGCAGGGCGTGCAGTGTTGCCGCTGTTGGTGAAGGTACCCAGGCTGTATTTGCTCCTGCCATTGGGTGACCAATTTTAGCCTCCATCATGTCGGCCATATTGTCGGGTGTTGGCCACATGCCCTTACCGATCTGGGCTTTGCCTTTCAGTCCGCAAGCCAAACCAAGGTCAACATTTTGATCTTCGTAAGCCAGAATCCACGGCATGGTTTTTAATGCCTCTTTGGCCGCAAATGCACCGGCATTCATACTGGTGTGTAATTCATCGCCGGTACGATCCAAAAAGCCGGTATTAATAAAGACCACGCGGTTTTTCACGGCGCGAATGCATTCTTTCAGGTTAACCGAGGTGCGGCGCTCTTCATCCATAATGCCAACTTTCATGGTGTAGCGATCCAGACCCAGCGCATCTTCAACACGGCCAAACAGCTCATCGGTAAAGGCCACTTCTTCAGGGCCGTGCATTTTTGGTTTTACAATGTAAATGCTACCGGTTCGGGAATTGCGCAGTTTTGAATTGCCTTTAAGATCATGCATGGCGGCCAGCGTCGTCATCATGGCATCCATGATGCCCTCTGGCACCTCGTTACCCTCTTTATCGAGAATTGCAGGATTGGTCATCAAGTGGCCAACATTGCGCACGAACAGCAAGCTGCGTCCCGGTAGTACCAGCGAACCGCCACCTGGGGTGGTGTATTCGCGATCAGCATTCATTTTCCGAACGATGGTTTTACCGTTCTTTTCAAGGGTCTCTTCCAGATCACCTTTCATCAAACCCAGCCAGTTGTGATAAACCAGCGCTTTATCCTCCGCGTCAACCGCAGCAACCGAATCTTCGCAATCCATGATAGTGGTCAGCGCGGCTTCAACAATCACATCGCTGATGCCGGCAGCATCACCAGAGCCAACAGGGCTGCCCGGGTTAATTTGAATGTCCAGATGTAATAGATTGTTTTTGATCAATATTGATGCTGGATTCTCTACGCTGCCTGTATAAGCAACAAACTGTTCGGGGTCCTTCAGCGTGACACAGGAGCCATCAGTCAAGGAGATTTTCAATACACCATTTTCAATACGGTAGGCCGTGGAGTCTGCATGGGAACCCGATGCCAACGGCGCTGCGTAATCCAATACCCCGCGAGCATAGGCGATTACCCTGGCGCCACGTACCGGGTTATAAGCGCCTGCTTTTCCGGCACCGTCGTCTTCCGGGATTACATCACTACCATAGAGTGCGTCATAGAGGCTGCCCCAGCGGGCATTTGCCGCGTTTAGTGCAAAGCGGGCATTCATCACAGGCACAACCAACTGTGGCCCGGCCATCAGTGCAATTTCAGGGTCTACATTTTCAGTCTCAATTTGAAAATCGCCGCCTTCTTCCACCAGGTAGCCAATTTCCTGCAAAAATGCCTTGTACTCAGCCTGGTTAATGGGTTCGCCGGCGCGTAGATCGTGCCAGGCATCAATCCGGGTCTGCAAATCCTCACGTGTTTGCAGCAATTCATGGTTCCTGGGTGCTAAATCATTGAGGATCTCCTCAAATGACGCCCAGAATTGTCCAATAGATACACCCGTGCCCGGGGTTAGCTCATTGGCAACCAGGTCAATAATTTCTTTAGCGACCTGTAGGCCGCCTTGCTGGATTCGATCAGCCATTTCTCAGTCCTGTAGTTTGCGGTATAGGCGCTCCACGCTCACCTATGACGCGGAGTTGTGATAGTTGAAGAGTACATTTTAGGACAGACCTATCCACATGCCGAATGATTTCCATTATTTGTTTTGTGAATAGTCAGGCAAACTGCTCTAAAGAAGGCGCATGGTCAAACCACATCTCCGGCGACATCGGCGATGAGTCGGCGCATCCATTGATGTGCCGGGTTATGTTGCAACAGCGGACTCCAGGCCATCGTCAACTCAAATTCTGGAATTACAAACGGTGGTGGCACAATAATTATGTTGGGATCGTCCTTCAAAAGGTTGGCCGCCTTGCTGGGTAAAGTGATTATAAGGTCACGTAAATTCGCCAAACGCATTGCCGCCTCATAATGTCGGGTAAACACCCGTATACGTCGCTCTTTGCCCAGTTTGGCCAGGGCTTCATCCACCCACCCCAGGCCCTGGCTGGTGCCTGGCTCTATGCCCACGCCTATTCCCATTCCGGTTTTGCTAACCCATACATGACCAGCCTCAAGGTAGGTTTCCAGATTGAAACTGTTACGAATCGGATTTTGATGGCTGAATACGCAAGAGAATCCATCTCGCCAAATGGGTCTTTGATGAAATGACTGGGGCAATTCATCAAAACGGTTAATCACTAAATCAACACCGCCCTGCTCTAAATCCTGATAGCTCACATCACTCGGTGTCAAAATATCCAGCGAGATATCCGGCGCCTCTAACCGCATTCGACGCAACATGTGAGGCATTAGGGTTGATTCACTGTAATCACTGACAGAAATTCGAAAAACACGGTTGGCACTGGCAGCATCGAACTGCCGGTCTCCCTGAATTACTTTTTTAATGGAGGCTACCACTTCACGAACCTTTGGTTGCAATTTCTCGGCTCGTTCAGTTGGACTCATGCCGCTGCTGGTGCGTACCAGTAAGGGGTCGGAAAACAACTCCCGTAAACGCCGTAAACCATTGCTCATGGCGGGCTGGCTGATTCCCAGGCTTTCAGCAGCGCGGGTGACATTTCGTTCGCGTAACAAAACATCAAGGTAGACCAATAAATTTAGATCAATGTTCTTTAAATTCACAAAAATACTCTTATATTAAAAAGAAGCCTTTATTCATATAATGAATGCGGGGTATAGGGTCAATAGATTATCTAAATCTAGCGAGTATGGCTAGAATGGTTTTTAAATATGGCAATGTGGATATTTAGCTATACGCTATTTTTTGCTTTGCGCTTCAATCGAAAACAGGAATAGAGAGGATTAACCATGTCTAAATATTCAGACGACATCGCCTCATTGGAAGGCGTATGTAATGCTGCAGGCAGCTCCTGGGATGCCATTCACCCCGAATCCGCCGCCCGTATGCGTACCCAGAACCGGTTCAAAACCGGTCTGGAAATTGCCCAGTACACGGCCGACATCATGCGTCGTGATATGGCGGAGTACGACGCCGATTCATCTCAATTTACCCAATCACTGGGCTGTTGGCATGGTTTTATCGGCCAGCAAAAAATGATCTCAATCAAAAAGCACTTTGGCAGTACCAAGAAGAAGTATTTATACCTGTCCGGCTGGATGGTTGCCGCGCTGCGTTCTGAATTCGGTCCTCTGCCTGATCAGTCCATGCATGAGAAAACCACGGTTCCAGCACTGATCGAGGAACTCTACACGTTTCTGCGACAGGCTGACTCGCGTGAGCTGAACCTGCTGTTCCGCGATCTGGATGCGGCCCAGGCAGCAGGTGACGCCGTCAAGGAAGCCGGGATCAAAAAACAAATTGATAGTTTTGAAACACACGTTGTGCCTATCATCGCCGACATCGATGCCGGCTTTGGCAACGCAGAGGCCACTTATTTGCTGGCCAAGCAGATGATTGAAGCCGGTGCCTGCTGTCTGCAGATTGAAAACCAGGTATCCGACGAAAAGCAGTGCGGTCACCAGGACGGTAAAGTCACTGTTCCACATTCCGATTTCCTCGCCAAGATCAATGCATGCCGTTATGCCTTCCTGGAACTGGGTATCGACAATGGCATCATCGTTGCGCGTACCGACTCCCTCGGTGCCGGCCTGACCAAGCAGATCGCAGTGACCCACGAGCCGGGTGACCTGGGTGACCAGTACAACTCGTTCCTCGACTGTGAAGAAATCCACCTTGAAGACATGCACAATGGTGACATTGTTCTGAAACGCGATGGCAAACTGCTGCGACCCAAACGGCTGGAGTCCAACCTGTTCCAGTTCCGTGCCGGCACCGGTGAGGACCGTTGTGTTCTGGATTGCATCACGTCCCTGCAAAACGGCGCCGACATGATCTGGATCGAGACAGAAAAGCCGCACATCGGTCAGATCGGCGGTATGGTCGATCGTGTTCGCGAGGTTATTCCCAATGCCAAGCTGGTTTACAACAACAGCCCGTCCTTCAACTGGACGCTGAACTTCCGTCAGCAGACATATGACGCCTGGGTTGAGGAAGGAAAAGACGTATCGGCCTATGATCGCGATCACCTGATGAGCATAGACTATGATGACAGCGAACTGGGCAAGGCGGCGGATGACCATATCCGGACCTTCCAGGCTGATGCTGCCCGTGACGCGGGTATCTTCCATCACCTGATTACATTGCCGACTTACCACACCGCTGCGCTTTCCACCGACACCTTGTCGAAAGAGTACTTCGGTGAGCTTGGCATGCTGGGCTACGTGCTGCACGTACAGCGCGAGGAGATCCGCAATGGTATCGCCTGTGTGAAACACCAGATCATGTCGGGTTCCAATATCGGTGATGACCACAAGGAGTATTTTGCCGGTGACGCTGCTCTCAAGGCTGGCGGCAAAGACAACACGATGAACCAGTTTGGCTGAATCTCAGACTGAGTTGTTGCTTGAGAAGGGTGGGCTTAGGTCCACCCTTTCTTTTTAACATGCCGGGGTCAGAACATGCCGGGGTCAGAGTCAAGTGCCAGAGTACAACTCTGACACTTGACTCTGACACCAACTCTTCCTGACACCAACTCTTCCTTCCCCAACTCTTCCTTCCCCTGACCTCAACTCTTATAGCCCAACAAGGCAGGAAAAATATTTGCTATGATGACTGACAGGCAAAGTCCTGGAGCAAGCCCATCACCCTGACCCTGTTAATTATTGGCCTGATACTGCTGCTTTCAGGCGGGTTTGGTATGGTGCGTGGCGCATCCGGTCTTGCGGAAGGTTACGGCGTCCCGCCACTCGTTGTTGGCCTGACCGTGGTCGCTTTTGGAACCAGTGCGCCAGAGTTGGTCGTCAACGTGATTGGTGCCCTGCGTGGTGAAACAGCCCTTGCCTTCGGCAACATCACGGGCTCGAACCTGGCCAATATCGGCTTGGTGCTGGGTGCGTCAGCGCTCATCACACCCATCGCTCTCGAAGGAAAGGTCATCCGCAGGGAGCTTCCGTTATTGCTGCTGGCGACAGCGGTTTTATTCATCATGACACTCGACCACCCGCTTCGATTGTTGAGCCCGGTGTTAGATCGCTCCGATGGCGTTGTGATGCTTTTGCTCTTCGGTATATTTATTTACATCACGGTTTCAGACCTTCTGGGGCAACAGCAGGATCCGTTGATAACCAGGATTGACGACCTGCCGCTGCATTCTCACCTGGAGAAAAGAACTCACTGGATATTGGTTGTTGTCGGCGTCATCGCCCTGACGATTGGCGGTCAATTGACGATAAATAGCGGGTCGGCCCTTGCTGAATCAATGGGTGTTCCACCTGTGATCGTGGGTATGCTGGTGGTTGCAGTAGGCACGAGCCTGCCGGAACTGACCACTTCAATTTTCGCAGCACTTAAAGGCGATGCTGATCTGTGTGTCGGTAACATCATCGGTTCCAATATTTTCAATTCAATGTTTGTGCTGCCCATAAGCGCTATGATTCACCCGCTGCCCGTGCCGGCGGGTGGCAGCATTGATATATTTGTTGTTTTGCTTTTTTGCGTGGGGTTAATACTGGTCTTTATTGTTGGAAAAACAATCATGAGTCGACAGATCGGAGGGGTATTTCTGTTTGCCTACGCCGGTTATATGCTGGCCAGGCTTTATTTGAGCTGAAGTTAGGGGAGTTTTTCAGGCAGGGGAAATCCGCACAAAAGGGGCCGGATACATTTTTTAAAATCGAATAACTGTATCCGGCCCTTTTTTATGGAGTACAAACTCATCTTTTTCGAAGTTGGGCACCATGCGTTTTTGCGCAAAAGCTTTATCTCCACTTATACTTCAGGGCGCTCCATTCAATTGGCAACTAGCGAAAGACGGGGAGACACCATGAAAACAGACATCACCATTTCGAGAGTCCTGCTGGGCATTGTTGTATTTGCAATAGCAAGCGGCAATGTTCATGGTCAAATGTGCGAAGAAATTCCAAAGTCACCCATACTGCCCGGTGAGGTCAGGTTAGCACCCGACGAGGCCATTATGATCCCTGTCAGGCTGTCTGCCGCAGCTTGTGCAGGTGGCGAAAATGTTAACCTGTCGATGTCACCGGGGATTTATGCATTCGTGCCCGGTTTCATCGTCGTTCCCGAGGGGGAGACTTCGGCGGAAATCATGGTGACTGCCATAGCGGAGGGTGAGGAGACATTGACCGCGATCAATAACTGGGATACTACATCCAGTCACGTTACCGTCACCGCAACGCCCCGTGACGAAAAGGTTTTTTCCGATGGGTTTGAAGGAGACCCATTACCACCAATCCTTGTCATCAATGAAGTCGATTATGACCAGGACGGGTCTGACACTGCGGAATTTGTAGAGATACTGAACACGGGCACAAACCGTTCTTCTCTTGGCGGGGTGGACCTGTTACTGGTTAATGGTAGCGGAAATACGGTTTACGCGACGTATCCCCTGGACTCTGTAACACTGGAACCGGGTGAGTATCATGTTATTTGTGATCGTGCGGTGAACGTACCCAACTGTGACCAGGAACTGGCGCTGGACACATTCTGGATACAAAACGGGTCACCTGATGGTGTTGCACTGCAATTTGGAAACGAGATCATTGACGCCTTGTCCTACGAAGGCAGTCTCGCGCCACCTTATACAGAAGGGACAGGCACAGTGGTCGGTGATACCGGCTCCCTGGGCCTGAGCCGTTCACCAGATGGTACCGATACCGATGACAATAGTGTCGATTTCAGTCTTAGGTGTATCACACCAGGGGCTTCCAATACGTTGCGGGAGACCGATTGTGAGGCCCTTACGCCGGATGTCGGGCAATTGGTGATTACCGAACTCCTTGCCAATCCATCCGCAGTTTCTGATACCAATGGCGAATGGTTCGAGGTCCTCAATCCAGGCATCGGGGCACTGAACCTGAATGGCTGCCAGATCGATGATTCCAGCATGACCACACCACACGTGATAGCGATTGACCTTGTTATCGCGGCCGGTTCACTGGCGCTGTTTGCAAAAAACGCGGACAGCAATATCAATGGTGGACTGCCGCAGGTTGATCATGTCTATGCGGGTAACTTTTTAAACAACACCGGTGACGGATTGACTATCTCCTGCAACGCCAAAGTCATTGACTCAATGAGCTACGTTACTGCCACTGCCGGTGTCAGCCTGCAACTCGACGTAAACTCACAGACTGCTGGTTCCAATGATATTGCGGACAACTGGTGTGCCTCCATTTCCAGTTACGGATCCGGCGATCTTGGTACACCGGGAGGGGTGAACTTTGAATGTCAGTGAAACACATCAGGGCCGGAAAGCAACATTGAATAATTGTATCCAGCACTCTAATTGCAATTACACCCCGCCTGCCAGTCGACCACCTAATTGCCGCAAAAGTGTTGCTCCATCGCCTTTCCAGGAAGCTCCATGCATACAGGCGAGGACCAGTGGTGCGGTGATCGCAAGTTTCTCTGCAAGTTCATGGGCAAGCTTGGTCTGGGAGAAATAGTCCAGTGCTCCACGCATTTGTTCACTGGGTTCAAGGATGTCGTTGGTGGTTAACGGTTCATGTTGGTGTCCGCCCTGGGTGAACAGGTCACCACAGAATAGTGTTTTGGTCATGCGTTCAAACAGGTGGCCACACTCCCAGGCGTGAGGGAAGTGGGGTGTGTCAATCCAGCGGACCACATGTGTTCCAAGTGAGAGTTCTTCGCCATCGGCCAGCGCGTGTGCCGGTCTTATGGCAATGTCGTCTATGCTGACCATCTTGGCGATTTGGCTGCAAAGCGGTTCAGCATTGGGTGCTACTTCCAGAAAATTATTGAGTGAACCGCATTCGTCGGCCTCGTAATGTGAAAAACCAATATACCGCAGGCTGTTGACGGGAATGATCGCACTGATGGCCTCTTGGACAAGGGGCAACATTTTGCGCGGACCCGTGTGGTAGAGCAACGGGGATTCATCGACGATCAGGAATTGGTTAAAGGTAAATCCGCCCGGTATGGTTTCGGGTGGTACCGGTGTGCTGATGCGATAAATACCGTCAGCGATCTCATTGATGGTTGTGCCGCTTTGCTTATTTGTTTCCATGGTTAATCGTTCTCCTTATTAAGGATTGATCAGGCAGAATGCCTGTCAACACTGATGATTGATTGAAGGGTTGCGACCAGCTCCTGTGTGACCCTTTCAGGCGAAAGCTGTCCCGATAGACGCAATGCGCGATAGGTAAGGAAGTCAAGCAGCCCCCTGATCAGTGAAGACTTTGATGAATTGGCAGGCGTGATGATGCCGGCAATTGCATCGGCCAGCCCTTCGTAGCCACTCATTTCTGTATCCAGGGTAGGGGAGTTCTTGCGCTCGTGTGCACTGAGCCAGGCGTACCCAAACATGGCCTCGTGTATTCGACAGAGCTCGGCAACGCACTCAGTAGTACTTTCCACCGGATCAGTGATTTCTCCAAGGTAGTTAATGTCGGGCATTACCAATGTCTCGGCAAATGTGCGTGTGCAGTTTTGGAAAAGGTCTTCCTTGTTCGGGAAATGTTTGCGTAGGGTGGCCATGGAGCAATCTGCTTCAAGTGCCAGCGGGCCATATTCTGTAATTCCCTGCCAGTGAAGCTTCATTGCAGCCTGCAAAATATTCTCGCGGGTCTGCCTGGCTGCATTCTTACGTCTGCTGGAGTCGTATTGTTTTATCATCGATAAACCTGATTGATATAACTAACTATAGTGTATATTTAATAACTATAGCAGATATTTAAATAAACTGTGGTTAGAATTCTATGCTGGCTTCGATCAAAAATATAAATCAAGTTAGGCAGGTGTTTGGCTTACGGTTAGTTTAGACTTTGAAGATATTCGCCTCTAACCCGACAGGTCTGCGTATGAAGAACCTCAAATCAGTTGTTAGCCTGCTGTCATTTTTCCTGGTACTTCAGTTTTCTCCCCCGGTGCCGGGTGATGAGGAGAAATTAGTTCCTGCAACACTGGAGGAATTAAAAACAGCGGTTGCTGACGTCATCCGGGAGAAAGAGGTTCCGGCCGTGGGCATCGCCATGGTTGATGAAAGCGGACCGGTCTGGGTTGGGGCGTTGGGTAAAGCCAGTCTTGAGGATAATATTGACGCTAATGAGAATACGATGTTTCGTATTGGCTCAACCTCAAAGATGTTTGTTGCGTTGTCAGTGCTCAAGTTGGTTGAAGAGGGCAAACTGTCATTGGATGATCGTGTTGCCGTGTTGGCGCCTGATGTGATTTTTGAGAACCCCTGGGAGTCAACACACCCGGTACGCCTGGTCCACCTGCTGGAGCACACCACAGGCTGGGATGACATCCATCTTCCGGAATACGCGCACAACGACCCGACACCAGCAACATTGAAAGAGGGTCTCGACTATCACCCACATTCACGTATTTCCCGCTGGAAGCCCGGTACACGTATGTCCTACTGTAATGCCGGCCCGCCCGTAGCCGCCTATATCGTTGAGCAGATTACGGGTCAGGATTTTGAACAGTATGTTCAGGAAAATTTCTTTGCACCGATGGGTATGGATACCATGACCTATAGGCTGACCGATGATGTCAGGCAACAGGCCGCCACTTTGTACGCCAATGGAAATCAGCCACAGGAATACTGGCACATCGTCATGAGACCTTCGGGTTCGATTAATGCTTCGCCCGCTGATATGGCAAAGTTTGTGCAGTTCTATCTGAATCGCGGTGCTGTGGACGGTCAGCAGTTAATTTCACGCAGTTCACTTGATCGTATGGAAACCGTGACCTCCACCAGTGGTGCGAAGGCCGGCCAGTCGACGGGTTATGGTCTTCACAATTATTCATCGGTGTATGAGAACTGGGTGTACCGTGAGCATAACGGTGGCGTGAACGGGGGGATTACAGAGTTCTCTTATCTTCCTGAGGCCGTTGCCGGTCATGCGATCATGATCAATTCCGACAATGGAGAAGCCGTTCGGGAAATATCCAGACTGGTTCGTGCGTATGAGACGCGCAATTTACCTCCGAAAGTTGTTAAGAGCGAAATGGAAGTTACACCCGCAAACCGTGAAATCGAGGGTTTCTATTACACTATCAATCCCCGTCAGCAAGTGGCATTTTTTATGGAACGGGTGATGAATATTCAGAAATTGTCTTTTGAAGGCAACCGGCTGCAACGTAAAGGATTATTCGATAACGAGCCGGTAGAATACTTTCCAGTCAGCGATACGTTGTACAAATCAGCAGAAACCGGACTGGTTTCCCTGTCAAGTACGACGGACCCCCTGGCAGGTGCGGTTGTGCACTCCAATATGGCCACGCTCAAGCCGGTGAGCGCAGTCACAGTCTACGGCCAACTCGGTATCGCAGCATTGTGGGGGTTTTTCATTGCCAGTTCACTGTTGTTTTTCCCTGTTTGGCTGGTGCGGCGCCTGCGTGGAAAAATCACCCCCGGTGCGGCGATCAGGATTCGCCTGTGGCCCTTTCTGGCGGGTATCTCAGTTCTGATTGTGGTCGGTTTGTTCTCGCTGGGTATATCAGACCCCTTCAAGCAACTCGGGGAACCCACGGCAATATCAGTGGGCATTTTGATCGCAACACTGACGTTCGCGCTATTCGCGATAATGGGATTGAACTGCTCCTGGCGTGAAAGAAAAGTGAAAATGAACCGTGTTGTTTACTGGCATTCCACAGCGGCCACGGCGTTGCACCTTATCCTGGCACTCTATTTCCTGAGTTTTGGCATCATCGGACTGATGACCTGGGCCTGACTGCAAGAGATCTGGTTTTATTTCCCAAAATGGTGACAGGACCAACACAATTTTGATGTGGTTGTCCTGGGTTTTCCTTTTCCGGCTGTGTGTTGGCCGCTGGCAGGCTTGTTTCAGCGCGCTTCGATATGCAAATCGGTACCCACCGCGTCGGCGATTTCGAGCGTCCTTGCAAGATCCGGATGACGCACGACCAGGTAGCCATCCGACAAGAGTGTCTGGCGCCAATTGCGACGTGGTGCGCCAATGGGCAGCAGGTCCTCGACGACGATGTGCTCACCGTATCGATGCCGCAGGCTGCCGAGGCCGTGGATGGCAGAGATATGTCCCTGGCCGCTGGCCCGCTTGAAAATTGCCGCGGCGTTGTAGCGCCGGTGGGCAGTCTGATTGAATTCGCCGCGGGTGACAGCCTGTGCCCAGCCTGTGTAGATGTCGAAGTCGTTGCTGAAGTTCATCAGGTCAACCGAGCGCCCGCCCGGCGGACGGCCACCGATCTCACCGAATACGGCCTCACCCGAGGGTGTCAAAAACCATTCCATGTGCGTGAAGCCGGTGCGAAACCCCAGTGTCTCAATAACGCGTCGGCCAAGTTCGCACCCTGCGGCCAACTCTGGCCGGTCAGGGTTACGCAGGTTGACCGTTTGCATGGATATCCACTCAACATTTCGTCCGATAATCGGCTTGGGTCGATACCAGGCGATATTCTCGTAAAGGATGTTGCCGTTGGCACAGACTGTATCGAAGGTGTATTCCTCGCCCTCGATGTATTCCTCGACGCTGACCTCACGATGTTCGCCGACATCGGCGATGGCCGTTTCAAGAGTAGCCTGGTCGCGCACCTCATGCGTATGCGCCGAGCCGGCGCCGGCGATGGGCTTGATCACAAGCGGCAGACCGATTGTTTTGGCTGCGGTGCGGATCGCGTCCGAACCGGTTGCGACAGTATTGCGGGGGGTGCGCAAACCAGCCGCATCCAGGGCGTCCTTCATTTTTTTCTTGTCGCGGAACAGGTCGGTCTGGGTCGTGTGCATCCCGCCGATGTCAAGCATCTCGCGCAACTGCGCAGCGAGGCTCATGAACGGTTCCCAGAGGCATTCGACACGGTCGATCGGAGTGTGCAGCGCGCTTTCGCGGACAGTGGCAAGTACCGCGTCGGTCTCGACCAGGGACTGTACGCGAAGGTAATCCGAGAGGCTTTGTTTGACGATTGACGGCAACGAGCCGGCCGGGTGTTCGCCGAGCCCAATGACCCGCGCTCCGCATTGCGCCAGTCCGCGGGTAAAGTCCGCCATTTCAGCGGGATAGCCGGGAGAGATGAAAAGAATGTTGATGATTACTGCCTCCTGGTCACGTGTTGTATCTTACTCCTTTAAATAATCGATATTGGTGGTCTTTGCAAACACGGGTGGGATATATCGTTGATCATCTGGTCCTTATGGTTAGCGAAACAGTAGCACCGGTATTTTGCAGGACCGGATCATGGCCGTTGTGGTGGAGCCGATGATGAGATTGCGTATATGGGAATGTCCGTAGGCCCCCATCAAAAGCAGGTCAAATTGTCCGGTTTTGATTTTTTCACAAATGACCGCTTCGGGCTTCCCGGCCTGTATAGTTGTTTCGACGGTATAAGCTGCATCACGTAGTAAAGCCGCTGCACTTTCGAGCTGTTGATTTGCCCTGGAAGATGCGTCGGTAACACTCAACAAATGGCATTCGATATCATTGAATGCCTGGTTCCGGGCCAGGTAGTCCACGGCTTTTAAAGCGCTTTTGCCGCCATCGAAGGCGATTAGAGCACGTTTGACCGGAATGAAATCCCTGGATGCGACCAGGATGGGTATGTGACTGGCACGAACCACGTGTTCAAAGTTTGAGCCCAGGTGCATCTCGTCAGTTTCGGTACCCTCACCACGTTTACCGATGACGATAAGATCGGCGTTTTTTTCGAATGTCTGAACCGTTTCGACAATACCATCGTTACGTAGCAGGGTGTGGACCTGGTCGATGCCCGATGCAAGCAAAATATCCCTGGCGTCTTCCAGGATGGCGCGGCCGCGTTTGTGGCCGAGCCTGGCCACCTGGCCGTCAAGTTCAGCGAGTTCTTCAAGCAAGGCCGTTCTCGCGCCCAATCCAATGCTGCCGCTGAGATCTACGGGTGTGCCGGATTCATCACGGCGACCCAGAACGTGGACAAGGTCAACCGATCCGCCCACTTTGGCCGCTATCCAGGCTGTGTATTCACAAACACTCTTTGAGTAAACCGAGCCGTCTAAAAACGCGATTAGTTTTATCATTGTGTTATTCCTTAGTGGCCCAGTAATCGTTCCAGGGCTCCCGGCTCATCATGAATAGCAAGCTTGCCCATGATGGTTTCGCTGGCTTCGTTGAGTCCTATGATCTCTGTCTCGGCACCTTCACGCCTGAATTTCAATACCACCATATCCAGTGCGGCGACACTGGATATGTCCCAGATATGTGCATGGCTGACATCGATTATGACCTTTTCCAGCGCCTCTTTAAAATCAAATGCGTTGGTGAAGTTCTCTGCCGAGGCAAAAAATAATTGCCCCTCAACGAGGTAGGTGCGGGCGGTGTCATCTTCCGACAGGGTTGATGTAACCCGGAATATCTGGGAAATTTTCCATGCGAAGAAGATACCGGAGAAAAGCACGCCGACGAATACGCCGATTGCCAGGTTGTGTGTTGCAACAACAACGATCACCGTTGACAGCATGACGATGGAGGAGCTTCTCGGGTGCAACTTCAGGTTTTTGATCGATGACCAGCTAAAGGTTCCTATCGAGACCATAATCATGATGGCCACCAGCGCCGCCATGGGGATTTGTTTCACCCAGTCACCGAGAAAAACGATCATCAGGAGTAAAAATATACCGGCGCAAAAGGTGGACAATCTGCCACGTCCGCCGGATTTCACATTGATCATGGATTGACCAATCATGGCACAGCCGGCCATACCGCCGATAAAACCGGTTGCCGTGTTGGCAATGCCCTGGCCAATACATTCACGATTCTTGTCACTTTTTGTATCGGTGAGTTCGTCAACAATGGTTGCAGTCATCAGGGATTCAAGCAGGCCAACAGCAGCCACGGCAGCAGAGTAGGGCAGGATGATCAAAAATGTCTCGAGGTTCAGCGGGATATCAGGGATCAGAAAAACAGGTAGCGTAGAAGGCAACTCACCCATATCGCCCACGGTGCGTATATCCAGCCCCATGACGATGGCAATGGCGGTCAGGGCAATGATGCAGATAAGTGGAGAGGGCACCATTTTTGTGACCAAAGGCAGCAAGTAAATGATGGCAAGACCACCCGCAAGCATCACGTAGGTCAGCCAGGGCACATTGGTCAGTTCCGGCAGTTGGGCCATGAATATCAGTATCGCCAGGGCATTCACAAAACCCGTCATCACAGATTTTGATATGAATCTCATCAGGTAACCCACACGCAAAAAACCAGCAGCAATTTGCAAAAGACCGGCAAGTACGGTGGCGGCCAACAGGTATTGCAGACCGTGATCCTTCACCAGTGTCACCATCAACACGGCAGTAGCTGCGGTAGCCGCGGAGATCATACCGGGGCGGCCACCGGTGATTGCGACAACCACGGCAATGGAGAAAGACGCGTACAGTCCAACTTTTGGATCGACGCCCGCAATAATGGAAAAAGCGATCGCTTCAGGAATTAGCGCCAGGGCAACCACAAGACCGGCCAGTACATCGCCACGAACGTTGCCAAACCATTCGGTTCGTAATCGGGAAATCATATTAGTATTCAAAAGATTTACTCGGTAAATGGGGAAGGTGATTTTTGAAACAGACCGGGGTCTCAGGCTGACATGATACTAGAAAAAGCACCACCGAAACCGGTCCATCGCCAGGTCCGGGACTGATACGGGTCATCAGGTACGTTATGAGCTGAAAACACCCTGGCACAAGGGCACTACGAATGTCATATTTGAGCCATTGGGATTTATGTGCGGATCGCTAGCCCCCGAACACACTCTTCAACAGGTCGGTGGTGCGTTTGGCCGGGTTGTTACGTATTGCCGCCTCTTCTTTGGCGAGGTAATAAAAGATTCCATCCATGCCTTTTTCGACCACGTAGTCACTCATATCGAGATCAACCTTCGGTGCAAATGGCACTTCTTCATATTGCTGCATGACGCTGTCATATAGCTGGAACGCGCCAACGTCCTCCAGGCTGCTATCCACCACCGGTTTCATCTCCAGTGCCAGCGGTGCCGACATTTTTGACCTGAAGTACTGCGTAGCGGCATCGTCCGGTCCCTTGTAAATGGACATGACATCGTCAAGTGTCATATCGTTGATAGCATCTATAAACAACTGTTTTGCTTTCGGGGTCGCGATTTCCGCAGCCTCATTCAGCCTGGCTTCCAGGTCGACCAGCATGGAATCCATCCCAAGCCTGCCCAATATTTTTCGAGCCTTGTCGAGTTGCTTTGGAAGCGGGATATGAATCTGCGGATCGAGATCAAAACCACCTGTCTGGCCGAGATTGCCAACCACCGTATCGGTGCCTACTCTCAGCGCCTCCTTGAGTCCGCTGCCTGCCTGCTCAGTGCTGATGTCCTGATCCGGCTTGTTAAGCGAGTCCTTCAATTTACTGAGCCAGTCGGCCGATACCGTGCCACTGTTGAATACCAGCGCCACACTCACCAGGCTAAAAGCCCAACGTATATTTCTATCCTGACGCCACTTTTTTGTTGAAGTGAACATGCCGAAGCTCCGAGTGCATATGATTACTTTAAGTATAGGCACATCCTGCTCATTTAGGACAAAAAACACGGTTAATTAACAATCTGTTACAAACTCCGGTACGTTAAACACTATATTGATGATCAAAAGGAAAGAAATGGCATGGACGCGACTTATTGATATCATTGCCTGTCTCTCTTTGTGGAAGCCATTGGTTTGGGAATATGGCAACTTCCAAGCCGGGAACATCAAAATGAATAAGCTCACACTATCAACATCATGAGTTTGCCTACACCACTCATTGGAATTCTCGGTGGTATGGGACCGCAAGCCGGTCTGGATATGGCTGAAAAACTGATTGCGATGACAAGGGCGGAATGCGACCAGGACCACCTGCCATTTATTTTGTTTTCATTGCCGGAGTGCATATCTGACCGCACCGATTTTCTGCTTGGTAAGACCGACACCAACCCGGCACAGGCGATCGCGGAACAGTTTGAGAAGATGGCTGACATGGGTGTCACCATCGCTGTCATGGCGTGCAATACAGCGTATGCGGTTCCTATATTTGATACCGCACTTGAGTTGCTTCAGGCAAAAGGCGTAAAGCTTCGAGTCCTGCATCTAATTAATGAAACCATCACTCATATCAAAAACCGGTACCCGCAGGTCAGGCGTGTCGGATTGCTGGCAACACAAGGCACTTACAAAACGCGTCTTTATGACCAGGCGCTGGAGGCGGCAGGTTTGCAGGTTGTAATTCCGGATGAACAAGTCAGGATCAAGGATATTCATGCGGCGCTTTATGGCCCGTCTTTTGGGATCAAAACAGGCGATGGTCCGGTCACCGTGCAGGCGATGGACTGGGTTCGCTCCGCCATTGACCATGTGATTCAACTGGGGGCAGAGGCCGTCATCCTCGGCTGTACAGAACTGCCCCTGGCAGTCAAAGAAGACCGGATTGATAGCATACCGATACTCGATCCGGCAAAAATCATGGCAGAAAAACTCATTCTGGAAACCAGTCCAGCCAAACTTATTCAATCAGGCTGAGGTGGGTCAATAAACATTTCACGGATTTATAAGCGATGAAAATATTCAGAATAGCTCTTGCCATGGTCTTCTTTTACTCGCTACAAGCCTTCGCGGAAGAAAAAAAGCCTTATAAGGTTGCGGTCCTCCAGTACATGCAGGAAACCTGCACATTTTGTCCCGGTGGTGACACCCAAATCGCAGATCGGAGCCGGCGTGTACCTTTTGTAGCGGGGGAAGAACTCATCAAGTCGGGCGGATTCATTGGTGGGTTTGTACACACCGCAGAACAATTTGGCGATATGGTAGTTGTGGGTCTTAATTCTCCCGGCTTTCTTAACCAAACGTTATCCACATTACGACGCCTTCCATCAGGGAAGCCGGTCTGCGACTTTTCTGTACCGCTCGATGAAAGGCCTGTATCAATCAACAACACGGCTAAATGCCCTTGAATATGAACACGCCCCGATAGATACCTTGTATCCTTTTCAAAAAAAGTAGCAGAAGCCTTGGTTTCAAGTTTTTAGAACAGAATCACACAGAGGAAGACCAGTGTTGACTATCGCAAACATACTTACCGCTCTTATTGCACTTTTACATATTTACATCCTTGTACTCGAAATGTTTCTCTGGGATAAACCCATCGGGCTGCGAGCTTTCGGCCAGACGCAGGCAGCCGCGACTGCCAGTAAAGTACTGGCTGCCAACCAGGGGCTTTACAATGGTTTCCTCGCCGCCGGTTTGTTCTGGGGTCTGAGTCTGGGCGCCGCTGGAACATCAGTAAAAGTGTTTTTTCTGTGTTGCGTATTAATTGCTGGCTTATACGGTGCTGCAACAGCCAATAGGAAAATCCTCTTTATTCAGGCCATTCCAGCCGCCATCGCTTTGATTCTTTTGTCACTTTCCTGAAAAGCCCGGATGTGGCTGGGCGACACGGCCACAGGTTGTAGATAGGGCGGGTAACTTGCAAGGTGAGAGAAGGTGAGAGAAGGTTAGAGAAGGTGAGACGGGGAACCCGTCGAGAAGCCAGCCTGGGCCGTTACCCACGCGTTTTCTTCGGTTGAATCTTAACGGTGCGTTACAAGTAACGCACCCTGCGTAAGGGATGACGGGAGACAGGCATCCTTTTTAAGCAACCTGGAAGTGATATATCCGGCTCTTTTGCCAAATCCTGACTAACTCACTTTATTCAAACTCAAAACCATCTCCGAAGATTGCTTCGATCAGGCTGGTTGGCGTGTTATCAACAATACCGTCGCAGTTATTATCAATGCCATCGGTAACATCTAAAGTCGGTCCGATAAAACCCAAACAGGCTCCACCACAAAACATTTGACCTTTTTGACATTGACTTTCGCCACCATAAACCAGGCCAACTGGTGTATCGCTGGCAACGCATGCAACTGGCGATATCAGGTCATCGATAACACCATTGCAGTCATTATCCACCCCATCACACGACTCGGTGACTGGTAGGGTCTGACATCTGCCATAACCCGCTTTCAAGACACAGGCGCCTGGTGCGGGTGCAGATTGAGCTGGTGCACAGGAACGGATTTCACCACAGTTCGAAGGCGCATCCAATCCACAATGCACCTTGTCGAAGCTACCGTTGTCTACAATACCGTCACAATCGTTATCACAGCCATCACAGACTTCCCTGGACCATACACAAGCACCGCAAACACCACCTTCATCGACCTGCCCGTCACAGTTGTCATCCTTGCCATTGCAGGTTTCCGCCTCTGGGCAGTGCAAAGGGTCTCCGCAACGAGCTGTTCCTTCGTCGACACCCAGCAAACCGTTGTTGTCCAACGAATCACAGACTTCCCCAGGGTTATGGCAAAGCCACGCGTTCTGGTCTGTTTGCTGAATAAAGCTGGTGCATGGCAACAAGGACAGGTCCCCTTCGGGTGGCAACACTGCAATGGAATTACGATAGGCTGCCAGGCACTGTTCGCGTTCAGTTTCGTTTCCCCAGGCACAACAGCTTTGCCCGACATTGGCGAAATGCTGAAAACCTTCATCAAAACACCCGTTGCAGTTGTTGTCCGCGTTGTCGCAGATCTCTCTGCCCTGGGCGTCGGAAATTATGTCGGATAGCGCCTGCGAAAGCGCCACTTCGTCTTCTGCATACAGGGATGCAGTTGTACCACCCGCAAATGCAATTGCATCTGTATTGGCCTGCGTGCCGCCCGCCAAATTGATGACATGGACACGAACCGAAAAATTATTCCCCCCCACGTCGACGCCATTGTTGTAGAGATCCGCAGCGGCGTCGACTGCACTATTTTGTGAATCACAGCTTTCATCGCCATCGGTAATTAATATGACATTCACTGAGCGGCAGGGCCTGTCATTTGCATCCAACGGCGTAGGATAGAAAACCGTAGTGACGGGGTTGGTGAGACCCGTTTCGAAATACCGCTTGGCATCTCGAAGAGCACCATTTAGTGGTGTGGCGCCGGCAGCGTGTAATTCATTGTCACCACCGCAATAATTGTCAACCCAACCCAAAAGGTCTTGCGCGTTCGATGGTTCCTGGTTCGCATCACCTGCAAAGTCCCTGGCGATGGGCGCCCTCAGAATCGAACCCTCTCTGGTGGTGGGATCCGTCCCATTTATGGGACCACAACCAGATCCACCTGTATCGTTGGGCAATACATTAAATGTACAACCGTAGGTTTCAAAGCCACAGTCGACCAAAGGGTTGGTGCAGTCCGAGGCGCAGACTGCATCTGCACAGGCACTGATATAAGTGGCAAAAGTACTTAGACCGAATCGCGCTTGTCCTGAAAAAGCGCTGGTTGTTTTTTCCAGTGCACACTTCAAATCGTTGTAACGTGTTGGTGTCAGGCCGCAACTGTTGGGAATGGCAGATACCCCGCAACTTCTCGGATATGCAGATGGGGGGTTGGTACAGGTTGTCATGCTGCCGGAGGTATCTGCAATCACCAGGAAATAGGGACGGGCGGCTGCTGGCCAGTCATTCGGGTTTTCCGACAAGCAGATCGCAGGGTCGAATGCAGTCTTGGCCTGCGCCATGATCAGGCTACAAACACAGCCAAGCAGGAGTTTCATACCCCAATGGCTGTTCACAGGCCTGGATCCTGATTGAAGCAACAACGAAACCCGGTATCCTGGTTTGAGTAGTAACTATCGCCAACCATAAAACTGAATTCGCAACTCGCTCCGGTTTCAACTTCTGTACGGTAGGAGCCACCTGCGAGGACATAGATATTGCTTCCAACCTTCGCAACTTCCCGCAGGTTACCGGTCATATCGAAAAACTGATTATTGCCGGCATACACATTGCCCCAATCCGACCAGCAATTCTGCAGACCGGGTGCTGCGGTTTTCAAAAGACCGAATTGTTGTCCTTCGGATTTGGGATCAAAATCATAGGAAACTGAGAGATTACAAAATTTCGACCCGGAAAAAGAAGTCGTGCAGGCCGCTCCGGCCGGACTGTATCCCCAGTTACAGTTTGAAGTGGATTCGCAGGCCTTCTGATAATCAGAGAAACTACAAACAAAACCACCCAGTGCATTGCAGGTTTGCTCGACCTCAGCCGGCGTTACGCCAGACCAGGGCATCCGGCCAGGCGTGGAACATGCGATGGTCTGATCAAGAGGTATATCGACAGGTGCCGGTGCTATCGGACCGCAGTTGCCCGAGCAGTGGTATCCATTGCCATAGCCCTGGTGTGTATCGGAAGCATCCGGCCGACTGGCCTCATAAGTAAACATCCAGGCATTGCTGGAGAACCTGGTGACCTCGGGCCGGACAAAATGCGCCGGATTGTCACCCGGGTTTTGAAATGACTCATCCACCAGGCCGTCACAATCATTATCGACATCATCACATGCTTCGGTACAGCCCCCCGGTAAGGTCGAACAATCTGCAATGACCGCTGAACATGCCACGGAATTCGGACTATCACAGTCATATGTTCCGCTGGTCGCACAACGCCCATGCCCCGGAAATGCAAGACCGTCATCACTCCGGCAGGCAGCACCAAATGAGGGAACGTTCTCATTGAGTGCACCATCACAATCGTTATCCAGTTGATCACAGATCTCATCATCATCGCTGCAACCGCCTGCACAGACACCTTCAGGAAAAGTGCATTGCCATGATCCGTTGTTACAGGAGAGACTGACACCTGTTGTGCACTCGTTTGCTGTAGCACTCAGGCTGATATCGCAGGCAACTGAAACCGGAGGTCGGACGGGATTCTCATCCTTCATCCCATCACAATCGTCATCAAGGTCGTTGCAAGCTTCTTCAGCTGAACGAAACTCGCAGGCATATTCACAGGAATTATCGCCATCGATGTCGAAGAACCCGGCACGACAACCGAGAAATGCGCAACTCCCCTGCTGACAGGCCCAATTGGCATTTTCTGACCCCGCGAAACAGTCATTTCCACAAGACCCGCAATTGAGTACATCGTGCTGAATTTCGAGGTTTGAGCAGGTCTGGGCGTGTGACACACTGCAGATCAGCAATGTCAGTAGCGCACTACCCAAAGCCGATCGAACCAGGATGCCAACAGTTGTCATTTATTTTTCTTAAATGAGACCTGTACACGAGTGTAGGAAATCCTGGTGCTTGAGTAAAGGGTCAGAGTAGACTGAAATCTGGAAAAACGGACCCGGGTTGAATCCGCCCGGTAACTTGTTACCCGCGCGTTTTCCCGTGTTGGAATCAAACGGTGCGTTACAAGTAACGCACCCTACGGGGCGGGTCGAATTCAAGACCGCGCCTTTGGGCGTGCCCCTGTTGTCCCGGCCATTGCGCGGCCAGACTTCTGATTCCTTAGAATTTGTGCGAAACTGACGCATGGAAAAATTTTCATCTTTCTGGAGTTACCAGCTATTCCAGATAGGTGGTATGCAATACACGGTTGGTCAATTCATTCAGTTGGCTTTACTGCTTGTAGTTGGCTATTGGGTCAGCAAACTGTTGGAAAAGCTTTTCAGCAAACGCCTGTCCAGAGCCGGTCTTCGACCCCACGCCGTGCAAACCTTACAACGGGTAGTGTTCTACCTGTTGATTATTGGCGTCGCCCTGGCCGCTCTGAGTCTCTTGAACATCCCAATTGCTGCTTTTGCATTTCTGACCGGTGCAGTCGCTATTGGTGTTGGTTTCGGTGCACAAAATATCATCAATAATTTCATCAGTGGCTGGATACTGATGACTGAGCAGCCCGTGAGGGTTGGCGACTTCATTGAAATTGATGAGCATACCGGTTCGGTGGAGCGTATCGGCAACCGGTCTACGCGAATTCGACGGGTTGATGGTGTTCACATGTTGGTACCAAACAGCCAAATGCTGGAGCGGGTGGTTGTTAACTGGACGCTGATTGATAACCAGATAAGAACAACCGTGCGTGTCGGTGTTGCCTATGGTTCTCAACCAGGACAGGTGAGCGAGATTCTTGAACAAATCATACGGTCCCAGCCTGAAGTGCTGACTGACCCGGCACCAAGAATCATCTTCGAGGATTTCGGCGACAATGCACTGATCTTTGACGCTGTTTGCTGGTGTAACGTGGGTGGTGCAAGTGAGTTACGCCAGATTCGCAGCAACATCCGCCTGAGTATCTCTAAACGCTTTAGCGAAGAGAATATTACGATAGCGTTCCCGCAACGCGATGTGCATATCGATGGCCTTGGTCCTTTGCAAATTGAGATGGTTGGAAGCAGTGCAAGGGCTAAAGCAAAAGTAACCAGCGAATAAAAATGTCTGATGTCAGAGTTTTTATTATGATCCGGAATCGAAGTCTTCCAGAATCGGTGGTTCTGAGTTATTGGGAGAGTGGCAAACGCGGGCTGGCTCATGGATCTGGATCGACATTGTGCTGGTCGCTGTTTTTAAGCGTCGCGACTGGCTCTAGACCCGGGTTAAATTTCAGGCAGTTTTATTTCAGGAATAAATCAGAGACTGGTCTGCTTGTTGTTTAGTGAAGTTACTTTATCGCTTATAAGCAGGTGATGTGCTTTCAGGAGATGACTGTGGATCAACAAATATCCCGAACAGTGCGCCGCTAAATTGGTTCTCGTTCCCGCTTCATAAATCTTGTTGTTTGCGGTGGTGACCGCCATACTGGTCTTCTTATAAATCGAGTGGAAGCTGTTTGAATTGCATAAGCAGGATTGGTGCATTAACGGGACTTTTTCGTGAAACCTGACAAAGTTCTTACCCTGGGCTGGCGTGAATGGGTTGGTTTGCCAGAACTTGGATTACCTGCCATAAAGGCGAAAGTTGATACTGGGGCGAGAACGTCTGCATTACATGCATTTGAAATTGAGACATTCACCGAACATGGTAAGTCCCGGGTCCGGTTTCGAATCCACCCGAAACAGAGAGACCCGGATACGGTTGTAACATGCATTGCAGACATCGTCGATGAAAGGGCTGTGACCGATTCCGGGGGGCATAGTGAAAAACGATTAATTATCGAGACTCTGATGACAATCGGTTCCTGGTCATGGCCCATTGAAATGACTTTGACGTCTCGCGACAGCATGATGTTTCGGATGCTGTTAGGCCGCACAGCGATCAATGGTCTGGCCATGGTCAACCCCTCCGTGTCATATTGTGTCGGCAAAAAGCCGAAAAATAAACGTCCAAGAGACTGAAGTACGATGGCCTCAAATAGTGCATTTTCGATTGGTGACCAGGTGGTAAAACCGGGTCAGCGTGCCAACATTAGTCTGCCGGTTGCCGACCTCTACACCTCAACTTCCCTGAGTATGCCAATACGGGTTGTTTGTGGCCGCAGGCAAGGACCGATGCTTTTTGTATCCGCAGCCATTCATGGCGATGAGCTAAATGGTGTTGAGATCATACGCAGGCTATTGCGGTTAAAAATACTGCGCTCTGTACGTGGAACCCTGGTCGCAGTACCCATTGTTAACGTACATGGGTTTTTGAACCAGTCACGTTATCTGCCCGACCGCAGAGACCTCAACCGCTCCTTCCCCGGGAGCGCAAAGGGTTCGATCGCGGCTCGTCTGGCCCACACCTTCTTCACTGAAATTGTATCGAAGGCTGACTTTGGCATTGACCTGCATACCGGTGCGATCAACCGTTCAAATCTGCCGCAGATTCGAGGCAACCTGGATGATGCGAAAACCCTTGAATTGGCTAATTCTTTCGGTGTGCCCGTGATAATAAATGCCAATATCCGGGACAATTCACTCCGTAGCTGCGTGGTTGATTCCGGTGTTCCCATTTTGATCTATGAGGCGGGTGAGGCGCTGCGTTTTGATGAAATCAGCATCCGTGCAGGACTGCGGGGCGTTTTGAATATCATGCGCCTGATTGGAATGCTGCCGGCAAAACGAACGGCATCGCGACAGGTCAAACCGGTACTGGCACGCACAACGAGTTGGGTACGGGCACCGGCCAGCGGCATATTCAATACTTCTGTGTCTTTAGGTAGCAGTGTTTCAGAAGGCCAACAAATTGGGGCGATCAACGACCCACTGGGCGATACAACTGAAAGCATGGTCGCACCTTTTGATGGTATCGTCATTGGTCGAAGTAACTTACCGCTGGCACATGAGGGTGATGCCCTTTTCAACATTGCCGCATTCAGAAGCGTTTCCAGGGCCGAAGGTCTTGTCGAGGAGTTCACATCAGAACTCGACGACTAGCCAACATAGCCATGCATTTATCCAAAGGAATCAAGACATGAAAATTGGAATTTTATCTACCAACGCCAGGCTCTATTCAACGCGCAGGCTATTTGAGGCAGGTAAAGAGCGCGGTAATGAAATGTCGATTATCGATCACAGACGCTGCTACATGAACATCACAAGTCACAGACCCGCTGTTCACTACAAAGGTGAAGCGATTGAAGGTATAGAAGCCATCATCCCCAGGATCGGTGCATCGATTTCATTCTATGGTACGGCAGTTGTTCGTCAGTTTGAGATGATGGGGGTGTATTCTGTGAATGAATCGGTCGCCATAACACGTTCGCGTGATAAGTTGCGTGCATCGCAGTTACTGGCCCGGCGGGGTATCGGTTTGCCGGTGACCGGGTTTGCAAACTCACCTGACGATACTGATGACTTACTTGAGTTTGTCGGTGGTGCACCCGTGGTTATCAAGCTACTTGAAGGCACACAGGGTGTCGGAGTGGTTCTGGCAGAAACAAAAAAAGCAGCCGAGAGTGTGATTGAGGCGTTCAGGGGGCTGAAAGCCAATTTCATGGTGCAGGAGTATATCAAGGAAGCAGGTGGTGCTGACATCCGATGCCTTGTCATAGGTGACAAGGTTGTGGCTTCGATGAAACGACAGGGTAAAGAAGGCGAATTTCGCTCGAACCTGCATCGGGGCGGCTCGGCCAGCCTGATAAAGATTACACCGGAAGAGCGTTCTACGGCAGTTCGGTCCGCAAAAGTGATGGGCCTGAATGTCGCCGGTGTTGATCTGTTACGTTCAAACCATGGACCGGTTGTATTGGAGGTCAATTCCAGCCCCGGTCTTGAGGGTATAGAGAACGCCACTCAAAAAGACGTCGCAGGAATGATCATTGATTTTATTCAAAAGAATGCAAAACAAGGCAAAACTCAAACACGGGGGAGAGGATAGATAGCGGGTGAATGCCACGTCAGTCAGAGACCAGTTGCAACAACTGCTTGAGTCAGAACAATCATCGGCCGCGCTCGAAAAGAAACTGGTGCGCTTCGAACCGGCTGAGTTGCTGCGCGCAGTATTCCAACTCTCACAGGAAGACCAACGCAAATTGCTTTCCGCCATGTCGGTGGAGAGAGCTGCGCATTTGGTGGAGGAGTTTCCCAGTTCCCTTGGTGCGGACCTGATTGAAGAAATGCCGGCTCAGGAAGCGGCACCCATCCTGGAGGAGATGTCCAGTGATCAGCGTGTGGATATCCTGTCCGAAATGGATTCTGAAGATTCAGAGGCCATTCTCGAACACCTCGAAGAAGAGGATGTAAAGGAGATACGCGAGCTGATCGCGTATCCCTCCGATGTGGCCGGTGGTTTGATGATGACGGAATTCGCAAAATACCCGAAAGCCGCCATTGTACGGGATGTTATCGAAGACCTTACCGGACGGGAGGGTGATTACGAATTTCTGACGGTGCATTACATCTATGTTGTTGTCAGGAAGCATCTATTGGTTGGGGTTGTTCGGTTGAGGGACCTGGTGTTTGCTGATCTGAATGCCAGTATCGGTGATGTTGCAAGCAAGGCAAAAACGGTATCAGCCGATGCTTCCCTGACTGAACTTGAACAGTTCTTCAACGATTTCGATATCGCAGCCGTTCCGGTGGTTGATGAACGCAAATACCTGCTGGGTATAGTCCGTAGAAGGGCCGTACTGGAAGCTTTGAATGAGAAGGCTGAAATAGACCACTTGAAGGCCGCAGGTATTGTCGGTGGTGAAGAGTTGCGAAGCATGCCGGTTATGCTGCGGTCCAAACGGCGACTGTCCTGGCTTACCATTAACATTGGATTGAATATTGTTGCTGCCAGTGTGATTGCCATGTATGAGGAAACACTGACAGCAGTCATCGCGTTGGCGGTGTTTTTACCTATCGTTTCTGATATGAGCGGCTGCTCCGGTAACCAGGCGGTTGCTGTAAGTATGCGGGAACTGACACTCGGTGCGACCGGGCCGAAAGACGTCGCGCGAGTCTTGGGCAAGGAAATGATTGTCGGGTTAATCAATGGTCTTGCGCTTGGTGTACTGCTGGGCTGTGCGGCCTGGTTGTGGAAAGGCAACCCGATACTAGGACTCGTGGTTGGAGCGGCATTGGCGTTGAATACGATTCTTGCAGTATCTATCGGTGGAACCGTGCCCCTGATTCTCAAGCGAATGAATATTGATCCTGCGGTCGCCTCGGGGCCACTTCTAACTACGATAACGGATATGTGTGGCTTCTTCCTGGTGCTAAGCCTGGCGAGCCTGGCTCTGTCACACCTGATCTGAATCGCACGCCTTTACCTCTCAACGACTGTCTCATACGTTAGAATTTCCAGCTAATTGATGTAAAGAGTGCGTCAATTTTTGCTGCAAGAGGGGTGTCAGCCAGCTTTGACCCTTCACTTCATAAACGGGCTCTTTATTACCGGTGTAAATTGCAGGCGAATATTCCAGGTGGTTCCAAGGTAGTCCGGTTTGATAATCGAGTATTGTGGTTCTACACGCATCTTGATGGGTGTGCTGCCCCATTTTACGGTTTTGGTGATTCCCAGGCCGATCGGAAACGTCAGTTTCTCGCCACTTGGTGCCTTCCAGTCAAACGTCACGGTTGGGCCCATTCCTATTGACCAGCCACCTGGCAGGGCGCGACGCATGATGTACTGCAAGTCCGTTTGACTGGTGTCCGCGCGGTCTTCATCACCTGAAAAAGACCACCAGTGTTGTACTACAACACCTGTTGTCCAGTGTTCTCCTATATTAATGAGCATGGCTGCGGGTCCGGCCTGGTTTTTGCCCTGGCCCAGTGCATCACTTGAAGCAGTGTTAAATTTAAAAGTGGCTCCAAGGCCCCAGACCTTACCCTTGGCAGAATTGGGGCCAATCATGACAAAGGTCTGGATATCCCCCAGTCCGGTATCGCTGCCGATGACACCGCCTGGTGCAGCGGAGTCGTAAATTGCGCTTCGGACCCAGGGGAAGACCGGGCGGATGATTAAAACTTTATCCTGGTTTTTCCCCACCGGAACCGGCAATGCAGGCTGGAAAAACAGGTTATTACCCCACTCAGACCCATCAATGGCATCACCCTTGATAATGGAATAGTTTTCCTGGAGGGTCAGTGACCAAAGGGTGGTAAGCGGGTTTTCCAGTTTACGGCTGATTTCATCGACACTTTCTTCGGCGAACGGGTCTTTATCGGCAGCTGATTGCGCCACTGCTTCTTCTACACTGACCGGGCAAGAAACAAGGCTGAAAATACAGACCAGTAAAGGAGTGATCGATGAACTCTTCTTCATTTGCATGCATGCCTGGTTGTCAGGTTTCATATATCTCAACAAAACCAGCCCCCGGAAGGGGGGCTGTTGCTTAGTAAGAACGGGACAATCAGAACTAACGCCTGATTATCTTGGTTTAGAGTCTTAGTCGTACTCTTCAAATTCCACATCGGTATTGGCGCCGGACTCGATGTCTTCGACAATATAGATCACCGTCGTGCCCTGATAGGCAGGGCGATACCAGATACCGCTACAATAATAATAGTTAACGCCGGCGCGCACCCTGGTGGTCGCGCAACCATAGGGCAGTGAATACAAGGTCATATTTCGGTATACGCGACGACGGGTGCGTCTGCGTGTGCGTCTGCGTACACCGGCAACACTACCGGGTGTGGCTGGACGGCCGACCCTGGCTTCAACCAGGCCTGCCAGTGGAAGTGCTACAACGCCAACCGCGAGGGTGGCCACTGAGCGCATGAATTTTCTGCGTTCCATTTTCTTCTCCCTCGTGCTCATTGTTCTGATGACCTGGTGACGAATTCAATTTTAAAAGCGCCTTCAGGTGCCTTGAATTCAAATTGCCCCGGTTCAAACTTTGGATTGGTATCCCAGTGAAGATTGGCAATAAAGCGGGGTGAGCCGCCTTCCCATTTTGATGTGATCATGATTTTCCGCACCATCGGGCGGTCGCCCTCTTCAACCCAGAGTTGGACATCGACCTCTTCGGCGCGGATGGCTATGTGGTGACAGTCTGCACCACCGACCCGGCTTTTGTCGGTCAGGTAGAGGATGGTTTCATCCGAACTGAGCAAGTGGGTAGAGACGTCTTTATAAATCAAATCCATCAAAGGAGCTTCAACATCCAGTTCCTCCAGTGCGAACGCCATGGCTGCATCAATATCGTCTGGAATACTGGCCTGTGCATAAAGGTTCTTCTCTGAGTTGTAGACGGTCAATAACCCATCATGAAAATACAGACTCTTTTTTGTTTCGCCATCAAAGCTACTGATATGCATCGAACCGGGCCGGTCAATTGATACGAGCACTTCTTCAGAGTTTGAAACCATCAAACCGGCACCAAGCCTGGCATCAGTGAATGTGACACCGGTAATAGTGACTTTATCAAGAGATGACTTATGTGCAGCCATTTGTTTCAATACTTCGATAGCCTTGGCATCCTGTTGAACACCACCTGCCTGCGCAATAATACTGCTGAAGCCGAGTAAAAAGGTCAGCAAGACAAAGGGTAACTTGTGTCTGGTAATCAATTTGTTCTCCAAAATACAGGGTTGAAAATCAGGTAATCAGAGCGGTAACTCTACAATAATTTGTATGCCGGAAATAGTTTCGTATGTACTAAGCATAAATTGGGAGACATCAGCTTTCCATCAATGCTTTTTGTTTCCGGGATATCGGTTTCCGGATGTTACCAGTGCGTAACCGCTTACAAACCCGACAGGGTTCCGTAAGGTGGGTAATCTATTACCCAGGGGTCCAAGTGGCATCACGATCGGTGCGTAACAAGTATGGGTAACTCTCACCCAATTTGGAATTGATAAATTACTACCAGGCACTACCGACAGTTATATAAAAAGACGTATCTTCAGGCCCACGGGCAATATCAATGCCTGATTGCAAGCCAAGCTTCCTGGCCAGTCGATAGCGAAACCCCAAGCCACCGGCTGCCACCGTGCGACTTTCGCCTTCCAGCTCTTTGACCGGTGTTGTATGCCCGACCCCCCCAAAAAAGACCACTGACCATCGTGGTGTGATGCCCCACAAGTATTCCGCTTCACCAATGACCACATCCTGCCCCTGGTAGCGCAATGCGGGTATACCCCGCAAGTCTACAAAGGGATAACCAAAAAACGGGACATCACCATTGACCGTTTCCGCCTCCAGTCTTAAGCCCAGGCTGGAATAATCACCAAAGGGTATGTATTTGAATAACTCTCCGGAGTAAAGATCGTAGTTAAAGTCACTACCCCAGGTGTCATCAAAGTTCTGATACTTGAGCTTGCCTTTAAGCCCTTTTGTCGGTGTGAACGTACTATTGGTGCCATCATACTCAACGAAAATATCCAACGCCCCCAGGGTGAAATTAAAGGCTGGATCTGGCAGATCCACTGGCAGATCAAGATCCAGTTTGAATGTGTTGTCTGCATTTACATAGACATATCCACCACCCAGCCACCAGTTGGACTCCTTTACACGAAATTTCAGTTCCTGCATCAGAAAACCACCGTCGATGTTAAATTTCACACCATCCTTGCCAACGATGTCACCGATCAGACCTTCCGGGTAAAAGGCCATGTTGATATTCACCTTTGCGATCGCGCCAAGATAGCGGATATGGTCATCTTTCCAGACACCGGAGTGTCCACCACCATACAGATAGGTTCCATTCTCTGTTTTCGCACCAAAAGCAACACTGATGCTTGGAGGACCAACGTGCGGATGCTGTTCGCGGTCGATTTCCTTGGGCTTATGAAAATAGGCGACCGCCAAACCCGCCCCATATCCAACCGCGGGCTCGGTGATAATAATGGGTACCGGTAAAAAACCACGTGCACTGGCCAGGTAGTCACTGGCATCCATCATGCCATCCTGAGGATCGATCAGGTTATCCGCGAACCAGCCTGTCAAAGCAACTGGCGACCATAAAATACAGGTCACCAGGAAAGCTACCAGCGTAAAGCGAACATAATTAGTCATGGAGTTCTTTCTGCCAGGTAAGGTGGACATGCCCTTCCACCGGAATGTCATGAAGCCGGTATAAGGCAGACATTCAAGTCCACCCCGCAATTTTTGATCAGAAGTCGAAATCAATGCTACCAAAATCCGGCCGGTATCGCCCACGGTCTGTTCATGGTTGGGCAAAACCCGCGATTTATTCATGGCCACATTACCCGCGATTACCTTTCGCGTAATTTGTGTTTAAATGGCCAACTTCGACCAGCACTAGCACTCAATCAAAATCGGGGTTATGTAAATATGAAGGCCGGGATATTCAGGCAGTGTCAAAAGATGTTCCCCGGGTGGTCTGAGCTTTCTATGGCAGACTTTGAGTTTGATGACCCCAAGGGTTTTTCATCGTTCACCATGGGTGTCCGGTGCAGGAAACCGGCAAGCCCAGCCGCCGTGCTTTACCGTCAGCTTGAAGGTAAAGAGAACGCCATCCTGGATTTTGAAACCGAGAAAGAAGTCTTCCTGACACTGGGGGCCCATGATATTGCGACTGATTGCCTTTATTACGGCAGGACATGTCGAATAGAGACCTTCTACCAGGGCCACACCTTGAATGTCGAGGACTTGTTTGAGCCGGAGAACCTGCGCCAAATAGCCAATCAACTTCACCACTTTCACCAGCTGAGGCCGGCAAACCTGCCGAGCCAGGGTTTTTTTGATCTGATGCAAAAAAAGTGGAGTCCGATTTCACAACGGATTCTGGAGAAGGAAACGAAGAGCTTTCCTGCCAACGAGCGCGAAATGTGCGTGGAGTTACGCGAGATTTACAGCCCGGAAACCATTGAAAAAGTCAGGCGGTGTCTACCCGCTGGTGAATTGACTTTTTGCCATAATGACACCTATCACGGCAATATCATGAAGCTCGACAGCGGCGAGATTAAGTTATTGGATTTCGAGTTTTCCTGTTTGAATCACAAGACCTACGATTTTGCCAACCTGTTCGCAGAAACAGTGATGCAGCATAAGCAACCGGATTACCCTTTTTTCAAAATCGCTGAACCGGAATTTGGAGACGATGAGCTAGGCATGCTGATCAATTTTTATCTTGATAATGACCGCTTTGAAAGCCGGGAGATCAGACAAAGAGAGTTTCAAAGATTGCTTCACCAGACCAAACGAATGCTGATAATGTCGGATTACAAATACGCCATGGCTGCACTGCCACTGGCAGTTGAGCCCATCCAGAAAATCCGTTTTATTCCTTACGCATACCAACGATTCAAAAAGTTCCTGGCTGCCTGCGACCGGCTTGATACGTAGGGTGGGTAATTTACTACCCACGGGTCCATGTGTTATTGCCATCGGTGCGTAACGGCCCAGGCCAGCTTTTTTCAAATGAACTGTGTGTTTGCTAGACAGCTACGTTTATATCGCTTCTGTAGTTATCATCATTGGCCGCTTTTAACGCCTGGCGACGGTTTTCGGCTGCGACGGTGCATTTAAAAGAAAATTTCTCTTCTTCCAAAACACGTGCGTGCCAGCGGTAACCGTTGAAGCCGGGTTTTAGACCGAATGCGATTACCAGCACGATCAATAACAATAATTGGGCAACCGGACCGGATACCCATGAGCCTGCCAGTTGGGCGATATCAAACATCAGGGTGGTGGTCACAACCAGCATGACCGTTACCAGGCCGAGTCCGCGACGTACAGCCCAGACAGATGGGGCCAGGAAAGCCAGCCATGAGAAACCACGGCGAACGGCTTGTTTACCATATTTTGGATGCTGGTAAATATCAAAAACGCGCATGTATTTTTTAATCGACCTCCCTCTAAAAAATATGTGTCGTCACACACTGAGATTTCAAAAACCACTGGTAGTTCCTGAAATCCAGGCACCCGATAAAAAGTCTCCCAATCTTCGCACGGTTGATTGACTTATTATCAATGTTTGAAATTTCTGCAAAAAGTGTCGTTAGTCACGGCAAAGCCGGTGACACCGCGTTAATTTCATTCAACTCATTCTAAAATACTGCCCGGACGCTATCCATGATCTGTATCAATCGCATATATTTTCGTCATTCATCGAGGGAACATCGGATTCCCCGATTAACTGCAAAACCCGTGGGCCACAGTAGAACTTGATACCGTTGACCGTCCTGTTACTGCTCTGTTTTGATACCCTCGGGTGTCATCACAAACACCCCGTAGGGTGGGTAACTTGTTACCCACGTTTGACGAGCACACCGCTTTGGATGTAAATGGTGGGTAACAAGTTACCCACTCTACGAACGCGTAATTATTCTTCATGGCCACATATTCATTTTAGCCAATAAGGCCTGGAAGCGCGGGTTTTCACGCAAGGGGTCGTAAATATCCATACGATTCATGTGAACCATATAGCCATCGCTCTGCGCGAATCCTTTTTCAAGATTGTCCAGTGCCAGTTCCGGCTCGTTCAACATCATCAGGTATTTGGCTTTGCCATGCGCACCGTCGAGCATGGCAGGATCCTGCTCCATGAGGCTTAACGCGTTGCCAATCAGTTCCGGGTTTTCAAGCGCATCGATTATGGCCAGGTCAGTCGTTGGATCGTGCTCTATGAGGGTCGCGTGTTGCAGGCAACGGGCGCGCGCCTGGTCATACCGGCCGGTCCTCATGTTGAGGGTCACCAGGTTACCGATGGTGGACGAGAAGTGCGGGTCAATTTCCAGGGCTTGCTCATAATAGGCATAAGCCTCATCCGTGCGATTGGAAAACGATAAAATCCAACCCATAACATGAGGCATGACCACCGCCAGTGGGTCTGCAGTTCGCGCCAGCCTGAGTTGATCAAGCGCGGCATCGAACTGACCTTCTACGGCCAATAACTCACCGTACCATTGGTGTGCAGTGGCATATCCCGGGTCGATTTGAATGGCTTTTTCAATGTCAGCGTGAGCACCCTTCAGATCATAGTCATACATGAACTTAACGTAGGCAGAGGAAGTTAAAGCACGGGCGGATTGCGGATTGATAGCCAGCGCTCTTTCAATGGCTTCGTGGGCCAGCGGTATGTATTGATCAACTGAACCTGCACCATATTCCGGTATCAGCAAATAGGCATCTGCCAGGGCTGCCCAGGCCTGACCGTAATTGGCATCCATTGTTACTGCTTCGTTCAGTGGTTTGGTTGCAGCTAATAAAGATTCAGGTGAACGCTGATTCCACAAGTGCCGGCCGAGCAGGTACTTGTTGTAGGCATCCACACTGGCGGTTGCACGGCTGTGAATTGAAGGCTGGTCTTCACCTGTTAATGTGACCTTGAGGGCACTGACGATGGCCTGTGCGATTTCATCCTGTACCGCGAAGATGTCATCCAGTTGCCGCGTATAGGTTTCTGACCAGAGGTGGGTGTCGGTATTGACTTCTATTAACTGCGCGGTGACACGGATACGGTCGCCGGATTTGCGCACACTGCCTTCCAGGATGTGATCGACCTGTAGTTCTACGCCAATTTCCGCGAGTTTCTTGGTGCTGCCTTTGAAGGTAAACGAAGAGGTTCGTGACGGTACACGCAAGCCCTTCACCTGCACCAGAACGTTGAGCAGTTCCTCTGATATACCGTCAGAAAAATATTCGTTTTGCGCATCGTCACTCATATTGATGAAGGGCAATACGGCGACCGATTTTTCATTCGGGTTGAGTGCCGTTAGAGAGTCTTCTGCCTGTGTGAGAGCATCATTTGCCGGGACCATCTGCCCGGTAGAAGCTGATTCAGGTTGTAAATGCTTCTCCGGCCCCAATTGAGGCACGCTGTCTGGTGGAGAAGCCAAAAATTTGTCATAGGCGAAATAAGCCAGTGCCAGCGCCATTGCGATAATGATATTGCGATCCATCTTGCGGCCGGTTTGCGGGGCGATGGATTGTGAGCGGTCAACATCAGCCTCGCGTTTTACACCCTCCGGGGTCATCTCGAATGCCCAGGCGAAGAAAATCGCCAGCGGAAACCCGATGGCCAGCGCCAGCATAAACACCTGCATCACCCAATCGGGTGCGTTGATGTTTTCCAGCACCAGGTCAATGACCTGCAATAACAGCCAGGCCGTGATGATATATCCGATGGCTACGCGGAATACGTTGCGGCGCTTGAGTTCGTTGAAGAGGCTCATTTCAGTAACTCGTCGCAGGGGTAGGGCACAAGTAACTCAGGCAGACCACTGTTGGCGTAGATGGCCTGGGTTTCGTCCGAGCAATTGAACGCCGCAATGGTGCGATCAATGCGTACTTCACCATAGGTATAGTTAGGGAGATGCTCTATAAGTTCTTCTAATAATATCCTGGCTTCCGGCCAGATGCCTGCTGCTGCCAGCAGTGCCACTGGTCTATCTCCAATCAGGCGGGGATTGTCCGGACTCCACCAGTCGGAGTTTGACCAACTCATCAGTTGCTCGACTGCTGCCTGTTTTGTTTCTGGATTGGAAAACAGGTCAATATAGACTTCTACATTGTTTACGCTGCGCTGCATCAAACGCGCCAACTTGTCTCCGGCTTGCCGGGCCTTTTCCATTTTACCCGTCCTAAGGTACTGATAAAACATTAATTGCCAGCCTGAAGCATAATCGGGAGCATAAGAGACCAGTTGCAATAATCTGCGTTCAGCGTCCTCCCAGTTACCCTCTAACTGGTAATGATTTGCCAGGTTTTGGCCAATAATGCGTGATCTTGGATCAAGTTCATAGGCGACCAGGTACTCCGCCCTGGCAGCGTCCAGGTCACC
>Ga0316187_10000237_pt1 | contig 40464 bp, 35 predicted proteins | sample CroRivburrow1_MG_FD_204927 | JGI IMG/M metagenome (GOLD analysis project Ga0316187, IMG submission 204927) | Coastal sediment microbial communities from Maine, United States - Cross River worm burrow 1 | ecosystem: Environmental > Aquatic > Marine > Coastal > Sediment | place: USA: Maine... | reverse complement strand
AGCCGGCGGGCTACAGGGGTTCACCTTCCGAATGCGCGACGGCGGGTTCCACGAGGAGCTCATCTACCGTGGAATGCATCCGATGCTCAGTAAGCGCCTGTTCCTGTGGCGCTTGAAAGACTTGGAGGCGGAGCGCGTACCATCGGAGGAAGACGTCTACCTCTACCGCGTAATGGGTCCGGACGAGCGACTCATCTGTCTGGCCGAGGTCCGCGATCTCACGCCAGTACGCGACGCCGCCGGGCGCATAGTCGGGTTTCCGAGCCTCGAGCGAACCTTGTCGAAGTGCTTGACCGCGATCCGCCGCGAGCAAAGCAGCAGGCCGTCGCGCAATCGGTATCAGTGGAACCGCGTCCACCTCTTTCTTTGGCCGCCGGTGGACTTCAGCCAGGAAGAGATCAACACCATCATCCACAAGCTCGCCCCGGAGACGACTGGGCTCGGGCTCGAGCGGATTGTCGTCCAGGGAGAGATCCGCAACCCGGCGACCGGACGGCTCGAGCCGAAGCTGCTCGACATCTCTAATCGTGGGCGCCGGGGCCTACGTGTTCAGCTGCGCGAGCTGCCAACCTACCCGATGAGGCCCCGCAGCGAGTACGAGCAGAACGTAGTTCGACTGCGACAGCGTGGGCTCACCCACCCGTACGAGATCATTGGGATGGTCACACCGGGGGAAGACAGCGACGTTCAGTCCGACTTTCCGCGAGGTGAGTTCCAGGAATACGACCTCGACGATGACCGTCAGCTCGTCCCAGTCGACCGCCCGCCCGGGAGCAATACCGCAAACATCATCGTAGGTCTGCTCACCAGCTTCACCAGCAAGTACCCGGAAGGCATGACGCGGGTCGCGCTCTTTGGCGATCCTAGTCGTGGTATGGGTTCCCTTGCCGAAGCCGAGTGCCGGCGGATCATGGCGGGAATCGATCTTGCGGAAAAGATGAAGGTCCCCCTGGAGTGGTACGCGGTTTCGGCGGGCGCCAAGATCTCGATGGAAAGCGGCACAGAGAACATGGACTGGATCGCCGACGTGCTGCGGCGAATCGTCGAGTTCACGCAGGCTGGCTCCGAGGTCAACGTCGTGGTCTGCGGCGTCAACGTCGGCGCTCAGCCGTACTGGAACGCCGAAGCGACGATGCTGATGCACACAAAGGGCATCCTCGTCATGATCCCCGAGAGCGCGATGGTGCTCACCGGCAAGCAAGCGCTCGACTACTCCGGAGGCGTTTCAGCCGAAGACAACTCGGGGATCGGCGGTTACGACCGGATCATGGGGCCGAACGGCCAGGCGCAGTACGCCGCCCGCGACCTGGCCGACGCCTGCCACATCCTCCTTCGCCACTACGATCACACCTATGTGATGCCGGGCGAGCGCTTTCCCCGCCGGGCAGCGACGACGGATCCCGTCAAGCGTAACGTCTGCGACGCACCGCACGGCCATGTGGGGGTCTCCACCTTCGCAACGGTTGGCGAGGCGTTCGACCCGGAAACCAACCCGGGCCGCAAGCGGCCATTCGACGTCCGGAAGGTGATGCGCGCCGTAACGGATCAGGATCATGAGGTTCTCGAGCGCTGGTACGGGATGCGCGACGCGGAGACGGCGGTGGTCTGGGACGCGCACATCGGTGGCTTTCCCGTTTGCCTCATCGGCCTCGAATCGCAGCCCCTGTCTCGGCTCGGGTTCGTGCCGGCCGACGGCCCGACCGCATGGACCGCCGGAACCTTGTTTCCGATGTCCTCCAAGAAGGTGGCGCGTGCGATCAACGCAGCGAGCAATAACCGTCCACTCGTCGTGCTCGCAAACCTCTCGGGGTTTGACGGATCGCCCGAGTCGATGCGGTCCCTTCAACTCGAGTACGGCGCAGAGATCGGCCGAGCGGTCGTCAACTTCAAGGGGCCGATCGTGTTCTCGGTGATCTCGAGGTACCACGGCGGTGCGTTTGTGGTGTTCTCCAACAAGCTCAACCCCTCGCTCGAAGTCTCGGCCCTCGAGGACACCTACGCATCGGTGATCGGCGGCGCGCCCGCAGCGGCGGTGGTCTTCGCGGGCGCCGTTCGCAAACGCACTGCATCGGACGAGCGGCTCATCGCGCTTCGACGCAAGCTCGATCAGGCTGAAGGTGCGGATCGGATAGCGCTGCGCAATCGCATCAACAAGATGAAGAGGGTCGTCCATTCGGAGAAGCTTCGCGAGGTCGCCGAAGAATTCGACGGCGTTCACAGCGTGCACCGCGCCCTCGAAGTGGGCTCTGTCCAGAAGATCATCCCGGCCACGACGCTGCGCCCGTATCTGGTGGATGCGATCAAGCGCGGAATCGAGCGCGAGCAGTCCAAGGCATGACGATCCGCTGGATGCTTCTTCGTGCGTCCGCATTGCCCGAAGGAGACGACTGGCTCGGTGCAAACGAACGAAAAGTGCTGGCGCGGCTCAAATTCCCAAAGCGGCGTTCCGATTGGAGGCTCGGGCGGTTCGTAGCCAAGCAAGCGCTGGCGTCGTCTACGGGCATCGACCGGCTCGATCGAGTCGAAATCATCGCCGATGAGGATGGCGCGCCCGACCCATTCATCGACGGCAGAGCGATCGAATCATCGATCTCGATCAGCCATCGCGAAGACGCGGCCGCATGCGCCATCGCGCCGGATGCGCGAGTGGGCTGCGACCTGGAGGTGGTCGAGCCGCGGAGCACGCGCTTCGTCAACGACTTCTTCACCGATCTTGAACGCACGGCGGTACAACAGACGCCGAGCCCGCACCGCGATCGTCACGTTGCGCTCACGTGGAGCGCCAAGGAAAGCGCACTCAAGGTCTTGCGAGTCGGACTACGCCGCGACACGCGCCGCGTCGAAGTCGAGATCGAAGACCCCAAAGTGACGGACGAAGGCTGGCATTCGCTCCGCGTAACCGTCAGCCCCGAAGGCCACTGCTTCCATGGATGGTGGCACCAGGACGAAGACCTCGTCCTCACCGTCGTTTGCGACGTTCGAGGCGCGCAGATTCGCCCTGTGAAACTCTAGCGGCTCGGCGCGGGCTGGGCTCCGCGCAAGGGCGAGGCGTCGCCGTCTAGCCCTTCAGCCAGGAGTAGGCTTCACGCAGTGCGTCGCGTCCGTCGGAGTCGATGATATCGCCGTGGCAGAGGATGATGCGGTCGAAGTCCCAGCCGAGGATCTCGTCGATCGAACGGCGTGCGCGTTTCCGGTCACGGAAAAACGGGCGAAGGCTACGGCTAACGCCAGGCCGGCCATGGATGCCGGCGGCCCTGAGGTACGTGCGGGTCGGCCAATGGGAAGACGTCCCGAAGTTCTCGACGGCGTCGGCGACGATCAGTGAGCGCGAAGCGCGATGAAGAAACACCGTTTCGTTCAGCATCACGCCGTCGAGAAGCGTCGCGTCGAGATCGTCACGCCAGTCCGGGTACACCTCGCCCATGAGCTCATGGTCGATCGACAGATCCTTTCGTCGTTTGGCCAAGCCCGTCGCCGCGTGAAGCAGGGCGTTCGGGTATGCGTGCTGCCACTCTCCGGCGTACAGATGATGTCCCTGACTGGGGGCGACGATGTGACGGACAGGCCCGATGTCATCGACCTCGGCCTTCAGGTCCGCAGAGAGGGCGATGGGTGAGTGGACCAGCAGACCGCCGTCCTGAAGACGGACGACGGTCATGCGCGTGCCAAGCTGAAGGCCAAAGAAGGACTGTGGCGCAGCCTGTATCCAAAGGTCATCGGCGAGCTTGTGCAGCGTCATTCCGCTCGAAAGTGGCGAGGATCTGGCGCAAAATTCCGGGTTTCACGCTACCGGGACGGTATCAGCGCCTCATTAGACTGGCAACGGGCTCCAGGTGTCCCCTGGCCACTATGTGCTATGTGGCCCGCTCCATGTCTGAGTTACTTAGCCTAGAGCAGGCCCCCGCGGGTCTCGGCGCCGCCCTGCGCAAAGCCGGGTTCGAGCAATTTACTGCCATCCAGCAGGCGATTTTGGACCCCGAGTTGACGGGTCGCGACCTGCGTATTTCCTCCCAGACGGGCTCTGGCAAGACCGTAGCCCTGGGTCTCCTCCTCGCGCCCACGGTGGCGACCGCCGCTGCGACCGCAGGGCCGCGAAAGGCTCGCAAGTCCGCGGTCGCCGCGCCCGTCGCCCTGCTCATCGCCCCAACCCGCGAGCTGGCCGGGCAGCTCGGACGTGAGCTCACCTGGCTGTATGCGCCGCTCCGCGCGCGCGTCCTCGTGGTCACTGGCGGCACGAGTGTCTTCCAAGAGCGCACGCAGCTGCAGACCCTTCCGCAGGTAATCATCGGCACCCCTGGGCGCCTCCTCGATCATCTGCGTGCCGGCGCCATGACGCTCGAACACCTCAAGACTGTCGCGCTCGACGAAGCTGACGAGATGCTCGACATGAACTTCGAGGAAGAGCTGGACGGCATCCTCGGATACGCGCCCGCGCTACGCCGGACGCACCTGGTCTCCGCGACGTTCCCGCGCGAGGTCGTGAGGTTGGCCGACCGGCTTCAGAAAGATCCCGTCTCGGTGCAAGGAACGGCGCTCGGCGAAGCCAACGCCGACATCGAGCACATCGTGATGCGCGTGCGCCAAGCCGATCGATTCAACGCAGCCGTCAACGTGCTGCTGCGCTACCCAGAAGACAAGACTCTGCTCTTCGTGCGCACGCGAACCGAAACCGTCCGTCTCGCCGACGAGCTTTGCGCGGCTGGGCTTTCGGCCCGCGCCCTGAATGGTGAGATGACCCAACGCGAGCGAACCGCCACGTTCATGCAGTTTCGTAGCGGCGCCGTGCGGTACCTGGTCGCCACCGACGTGGCAGCGCGCGGACTGGACGTGCAAGACATCGGCCGCGTCATTCAGGTAGATCTTCCTGACAACGCCGATGTGTTCACACACAGAAGCGGCCGCACCGGACGAGCCGGACGTCGCGGCACCAACGTGCTCTTTGCCGCTGCTCGAGCGGAATTCAGAGTCAAAGGTTTGTTGCGCGGAGCGCGCGTCGAGGCCCGACTAGCCTCCATACCAACTCCCGAAGAGATCTTCGCCGCCACGGACGAGCGAATTGGCGATGGCTTCCTGCGCGACCTCGCGAATTCGGACGGCGAGGTCGACGACCGATCCCAAGAACTTGCCGAACGCCTGCTCGCCAAGCATTCGCCAGCAGAGCTCGTCGCCTGTCTACTGAAGCGGGAAGCGAAACGCAGTCATGGCACTCCGAGACAGGTTCGGGATGATGCAAAGCCCGGTCACCGCGAGCGCAATCCGCGCAAGGTGGGCCCTACGTCGCCCACGCGGCAGCGGCCGCAAGGGGACTTCATCACGTATCAAGTGAGCTGGGGCGCGCATGCCGGCGCCGACACACGTCGGCTGCTGGCGATGGTCTGCCGGCGTGGAGACGTATCGAGTAGCGTGGTCGGCGCCATCCGGGTCGCCCCGAAGAGCTCGACCGTGGAGATTTCATCTAGCGTCGCACAGCAGTTCGAACGAGCCGTGACCCGACCGGACAAGCGAAATCCACGCGCCCAGTTCCGGCGCTGGGATCCGAGCGCGAGCACCAAGCGCCCCCGAGGCCGGACCGCGCACGCAAGATAGGAAACCGCCACCTACTCGAATTCGTCGAGGAGCTTGCGGTCGACGTGCTTGCTCACCGTGCGGCGGTCGACGCCGAGGGTCTGGGCTGCCTTTTCGAAGCTACCCTTCTGTGCGTAGACCCAGCTGCTGTATGCCGACATGACGCGGTCCATGTCGGCCTGCCCGCTTTGCATTTCGGCGAACAGTGCCTGAAGACCGCGCTTCGGCGCGGGGGCGTCGGGCGGCGTGTAGCGGTCGTGAATGAGTAGGTTTCGCACGCACTGCTCGAGCTCGCGCATGTTGCCAGGCCATGGGTAGCTTGCGCCCACGTTGGCTTCGATTCCGCCGACGATGCTGTCGATCAGGTCCGGATCGGACGAGCCGAGCGCCCGTTGAACGATGACGGTCACCAAGTGCCGGAGCTCGTCCAAGCTACCGCGCAGCTGCTCCCGCAATGAGGGCGTGTGGATGATGTCGGCGCACAATCGATAGTACAGATCCCCACGGAAACGGCCCGCGGCCATCTCCTCGGACAGGTTTTGATTCGTCGCTGCCACGACTTTGCCCCCGAACTCTCTCGGCTGCGTGTCGCCGAGGCGATGAAACTTGCGCGACTGGAGCACGCGCAGGAGCTTCACCTGGACTTCACCGTCGAGCTCACCGATCTCATCGAGAAACACCGTGTCGGATGGCCACTTGCCCTCGAGGTGACCGGCGCGGTCCTCCGCTGCCCCCGTGAAGGCGCCCTTCTTGTGCCCAAAGAGCTCCGATTCGATGAGCGTCTTGGACATGGCTGCCACATGAAGTGCGTGGAACTGGTCCCTGAAGTCCGTGCGGAAGCGACGTCGACTGACGTCGAACCCGATGAACCGTGAGAAGCCGATCGCGCTCGCCACGAGCTCCTTGCCTGTTCCGGACGGGCCTAGAATGAGCGTGCTGACTTCATGCATCCGACCCTGCAGGTGATCGAGGTAACGAAGCGGGTCATGGGTGAACACCGATTCCCACACGCTGCTTCGAAGCTGGGCGGCAGCTCGGGACGTTCCCAGGATCTGGTGATACACGAAGTGAAAGGCTCGGCGGCTTTGGTAGAAGATTGCAAACAGCTGCGCCGGCGTTCTCCCCCAGGACGGCGGCCCGACGTGCTCCAGAAGCTCAGTGAAGTCGTCGCAGAACGCGTCGTAGAAGTCGATCTTGGGCGATGCCGCGTCTGCCGTGATCTCGAGGTAGAAGGCTTGCTCGTATCGGTAGTACAGGACGTAGAGCGCCACGCCCCGGATCAGCTCCCGCTCTCGCTCGGAGGGTTGCTCGCCACGTGCGAGTCCAGCCTGCGCCCTCTTCAGTTGCGCTTCGGCGTCGCGTTGAATCGCCTGAAGCACGGGGTCTTCGAGGGACCAGTCCAGCGGCCGGCTCCAGGCGGACGATGCGACCGATTCGTCCCCCAGGATCATGGCCTCGAGGGTGCGCCGTTCATCGCCGAACGGGTTGATGAACCCCAGGCGCCCGATCGCCTCCAGTCTCCGGGCAGCGTGCTCTTCCAGCATGTACAATAAGTGTACACTAAATGTGCGTTTTCTGTTCATCGCTGAGCAGGCTGCGCCCAATTCATCAGTGTTTTCAATGCTCTCCGAACTGGCACGCCCCCTGCTCTATCGGACACAGGAGGTTGCCCATGAATCGAGTGAAGCGCTGGACGATGACGATGACGAGCTGGGTCGATGGGGTGCTCGCCCAGATCGAGAATCACGAGGCAAACGTCGATGCAGCGATTGTGAGGGTGCGGAAATCGACCGCCCGCGCCCGCGTACAGCTGCGGCGCGTCGAGCGCGACCAAACGACGCTCAGCAACACGCTTGCTGCAGAAGAAGAAGCGATGAGCGCCTGGCTGCGACGCGCAAAGAAAACCGAAGACGAGGACGCGGCGCTCGAATGCCTCCGGCGGGCGAAGCTCGCCGAACGGCACAGCGCGCGCCTTCGCGCCCGCCTCTCCGAGCACGAGCGAACCCACAAGGAGCTCAACGATGGTATCGGCCAGCTGAATAGCCGTCTCCGCGAGCTCATCGAACGGAGAAACTTGATGCGCACACGGCAGTCCCGCGCTGAGGCGATGCACGGCATGGCCACCGCGACCACGCCCATCGGCGACCTAGAGGACCTGTTCGAACGCTGGGAGACCCGAGTCACGGAGGTCGAGATTGCGGGTGACGTCGGTGACTACGTCGACACGTTCGAAGCCGAGTTCGAGAGCGCCGAGCAAACCGCAGCGCTCCGCGAAGAGCTTCGCGAGATGAGGTCGGAGGATCACCAGTGACGGCGTTTGTGAAGGAGGGGTCCACTATGGAAGAAACCAGGCTACAGAAGCTCTTTCAGATTTTGCGTTTTTGCGGGGCTGCCATGGTCGTCGCGTCGGCGGGTACGTTCCTCGTTCAACAGTGGGACGAAGTGGGGCAGGTCACCCGCTACCTCGCGCTTCTCGGCACTACGATCCTGCTGCCGGCCGTCGGATATCTGTGCGGCATTCGCTTTCAAGAAGGCCGGAGCGCGCGTGTCTTGATGCTCACTCTCTTGGCGATGCTGCCGATCCACGCCGGTGTTCTCGGAGGCTTCGTGTACTCGCAGTTCGGAACGCCCATGGGCGACGTCGCCGCCGTAGCGAAGTGGGTCGCAGACAGCAAAACGCAGGCCCTCCTGTTGCTGGGAGGCGGAGCAGCCGTCCTCGTTCCACTGACATGGGCGGCGTTTCGCACGCTGTTGCGCTCGCATGCCACCCTTCTCACCATCGTGAGCACTGGACTTCATGCGCTGGTATTGGTTCCAAACCGTACGGGCGCTTGGGCGACTCTCGGTCTGCTTGCGGTCTTCGGGGCAGCGATGTGGGCCATCGCGCGGATCAAGCCGCAAACGCGCGAGGCATGGCTAGCGGGGACATCGCTCCTCCTGCCCGGCCTCTTGCTCATGGCCCGCCAGCTGGCCTTCTACGAGATTACGCAGGTGTTCTTTGGAACGATCGCCGCCATCGGCGCGTTCGCGATGTTCCTGCTCGGACGCAGACTCGATGACGTGGCCGTAGAGCGCTTCGCCATCTCGCCCGTGGTGGTGTCGGCCGCATTGTTTGCGAGCCCCATGCAGAGCGCGCTTCACCTCAGCAACGCCAACACCTCCATGCTCATCGGGGTGCTGATCGCAGTCGTGATGCTCGCCTTCGGCTGGCAAAGTCAGCGCTCGCGACGCTTCTTCGTGTATGGCGCCGTCCAGGTCAACGTCGCGGTCTCATTGCTCACGCTGATCATCCATGGCGGCGCATGGGCCGCGCTCCAGTCGATCGCACTGGGCCTCGGGCTCTTGAGTTATGGCTTCATGACCAAGCGCAGAGTCGAAACCTATTCCGGCGTCGCGATCGCCGCGACTGGCTTCGTCTTCGAGATCGCGCTCGCAATCAGGGAGTTCGGCTGGGGAGGCTGGGCCGCGCTTGCTGCGTTCGGACTCGTGCTCGTTGCCCTCACCGCCTGGCTCGAACGCCGGGCGCGCGCGGCTCGAGTCGAACGACCCGAAGTCGCTCCGCGGCAATCTCTCGATAAGTCGCCCATGGGCCGAGGCGTACCTTCAGTCTAGAGCGATCGATACCTTCTTGGTCTTGCCGGCCTCGACCACGACGTACACCGTCTTCGGCTTCTCGGTGCCGAACGGCTTCAGCACCAGCTTGTGCCGTCCCGATGACAGCGTCAGTCGGCGCGGGGTGCTCCCGAGTGACTTCTTGCCCTCGTAGATCTCGGCCCAGCCGCCTCGCGTGACCAGGTTGATCGTGCCGGGCTGTGCGTTCGCTCTTTGCTTCGACCGGGCGCGCCTCTGAACCTGCGGCTTGGCCTCGACCCGCGGTTCTTCGGCTATCGGATCCGCCACTTCCTCGCTTCGCAACTCCGGGGCATCGCCAGCCACGAGTTGAACTTCGGGCGGCGCCTCGAGTTGGGAGGAGGCGACAGGGGTCGCAACCTCGCTCGTCTCCTGAGTCTCCGTTCCATAGGCACCAAACGCAATCGCCACGACGACCGCCACCGCGCCTAGTATCGAGGCAGCGAGGAACTTTCGTCGCCGCGACCGGGGCTCTAGGATCTTTGTTGCTCCAGCGAACCGCACTTCCGTCGCGGTGTGTGTGCCATCCACGTCATTGGCTTGCGGCATGGTGGGCAACGAGGTGCTCGCCATCCGCGCGATCTCCATCAGCTGGCTCTTTCGCGCCTCTCCCTGAGGAAACACTTCTCCCATCCATTCGGACAGCTCGGCCGGCCCCATGATCTCGTTCTGGGACCCGAGGAATTGTCGGAGCGCCCGCCCCATCTCTCGTGCGGTTCGCCAACGATCTTTGGGATCCCGTTCAAGCGCCTTGAGCACGATTCGGTCGAGCTCCTCCGGAATCTGAGACCGGTAATCCGAGGGTGGCCGGATCTCATCGTACAGAACTGAATGGATGGTGTTTGCCGTCGTGTCGCCCTTGAAAAGTCGCTTGACCGCGAGCATTTCCCAGAGCGCTACACCTAGCGCCCAAATGTCGACCCGCCGATCGATTGGGTTGGCGGTCAGTTGCTCCGGAGCCATGTACGCGAAGGTGCCTTTCACCTGTCCCGTCGACGTGTGATGCAGGCGCTGGTTCGCGCTCGCGATCCCAAAATCGACCACTTGGACAGTCCCGTCGTAGGTCACGAAGAGATTTCTCGGAGAGACGTCGCGGTGAACGACGTGAAGCAAATCACCGTTGGCGTCTTTGAGCTCATGGGCCGCATGAAGGCCCTCGCACGCGTCCGCGATGATCCGGGCCATTCTCAACGGCAGCAGCGGCGACCGTCGGTGGCTCTGTTGCCCGGCCGCGCGGCTCATCAGTCGCGAGAGCGGCTCACCCACCAGATATTCCATCGCGATGTAGTGCTCGCCGTCGGCTTCCCCGAAATCAAAGACGCTGCACACATTGGGATGCGTGATTCGCGACGCGATGCGGGCTTCGTCGAGAAACATGTCGAGATAGCCCTTCTCTTTGGCGAGGTGCCGGTGAATGCGTTTGAGCGCGACCAGCTTCTCGAAGCCCGACACTCCGTCGATGCGGGCTAGGTAGACCGACGCCATCCCGCCGGAGGCGAGCTCGAAGCAGAGCTCGTAGCGGCCGATCCGTTGTGGATCGGTCCGTTCCGGTTTCGCCGAGTCATCTACCGGAGACAGAATCTCCACCACAGGCTCCTCCGGAGCCGCCGCCTCTTCGGCACCCAATCTAGTCCCCCTCGCTCCACTACAGCCTAAACGAAGCCCTATTACCGTTACCACCGTAATCTTTGGATATTTATGTATTTTTGGCTAAGTTTGATGGGAGGTGGAGGGTATGGTCACCAGACTTGGAATTATTGTGCTTTTTGCCTCGGCCTGGGCACTGCCCACGCCGGTGCGGGCGCACCCCATGTTGGACCGAGCAGTCGCCTCCTATGAGGAAGCCAATTTCCAGACGGCGCTTCAAGCATTCGACGCTGCCGCGCGCAACGCGGATTTGTCCGTGGAGGAGCTCCTCGAGCTGTTCGAGATGCGAGCTCTGGTCCACCACGCGCTAGGCGACGAAGCCGCGATGCGAGCTGACCTGCGCCGCCTGAACGCTGTGCGTCCAAGTTACGAGCTCGGCCGCTTGGCGCCTCCACCGGTACGCATCGCGTTCGAAGAGGTGCGCGAGGCCAACGGAGGCACACTCGGAGTCGAACTACGGATCGACGAGACCATCTTCGACGGCGCGCCCTGGGTGGTCGCCCGTGTGTTGCGCGTGCCGGAAGGCCTCGTTGATCACGTGACACTCCAGTGCCGTGTCCACCACGACAGCGATACGATCTCGCGCACGTCGCAGGGCACCCAGACGCGGCTGAAGCTGCCCGAGTCAGGCGACCACAACGGCTGCGCGGCAACGGCGCGTACTCGGCAAGGCGGTGTGCTGTTCAGCTCCACGATGGATCAAGCCCTCCCGCTGCGTCTGCCGAAGTCTCGGAAGGTCATGCGGGTGCCCGAGTACAAGCCACACGCAGACGCTCCGAAGGCAAAGAAGAAGAAGTGGCCGTGGATTGTTGCTGCGAGCGCGGTCGTCGTCGGTGCGGGAATCGCAACGGGCGTTGTGCTTTCGCAGCGGTCCAAGAGCAGCAGCGAGTCCGCTGCCGGCGCGGTTACGGTGAGCTGGTAAGCCCGTCGACGCTAAGGGCCGGCCATGAAGTTCTGCGTGACTTCGCCGACGTCGAGGGCCCGATCGTAGACAGCGATCAAGTGGAGCTCGCCTAGCCATGCTCGGTCGCGGGTCGCCTCGTTCGCAACCATGATCGGGTAGTCCTCGTCCCAGGGCGTCAGTCCACCCATGCGCATGAACGTCTGGTTTTCGACACCATCGACGTAGAGCACCTCCGCACCATCGGAACTGTGCGTATAGACGACGTGCGTCAGGGCCGTCGTGGCCGTGCCGGCTGTGGTGAACACCGTTGGGTTACCATTGGCCCAGTCCAACTCGCCGTCGGCGCGGAATCGGGCAGCGTACGTGCTCGTGCTCTGGCCTAGGAGAAAGTTTCGGTTCCCGGTGTCCGTGGACATGCTGATGATTCGCGCGGGACCTGTCTGGGTGAAGTTCGCAGGATTGATCCACGCCTCGACGGTGAGCTCGCCACTCGCCTTGGCGCGCGTCGCCACTTTGGTTGCCGCGCCTGCGGTAGAAAGCGCGGTGGCCGTATTGATGGTCAGGTGATTCGCGGACCACGTGACGTTGTCCGGATCCGCCACGATCAAGTCATGCTCTGGGAGCACGCCGGATTGGTCTGCGACTGTGGAACCGCTGCCCTCGTCGAACGCGTAGAGCAAGATCAGTCCGGCATCGACCCGCATCAGCGGCATGCCGCCGGTCCCCCCGGTGCCATCGACGCAGTTGCCCGTTTGCATCGAGCAAGCCTGGTCGCCGTCACAGCCGTCAACGTTGAACGTGCTCAGCGTCACTTCGAGCGTGTCATTCGAGCTCGCGATGGTGACCGGCGAGCAACCGGCGGCGACCACCGCGCAATCCTCGTCCTGGGCAAGCGCGTATAGGCCGTACTCTCCAGCTTCGGGGGTATCGCCGAACGCACCATCTTCGCCGTCACGAAGCACGTAGGTGCTTGCGACCACGGGTACCGGGCGCATTCCGAGTGTCACGTCCTCGCAGGAGTCGACGAGGTAGACCTCGACGCGCACGGCACGGTCACGCGCAGACCTTGCAAGGGTCGAATCGAAAGACACGCCGAAGCTCGGGCCGTCAGGCGTCGAGCTGGCGCACCCCGCGACCAGCACGGCAGCGCACGCAATCCAAGAAAGTGCACGAATTTCGTTTGGGAAACGCATGAGATCGACCCATCTCAGAGTAGCGACAATTTCCTTTTTCAACCAACTTTTCCGTTATTTGTGGATCCTGCTGAGGCCTCCCCGCGCCCAGAATCGGGAGAACAAGCGCCTGCTTCGGATCTGCTATCTTCGGCGCCGAGGTGGGTGCTAGGTACTACGCGATCGTCAATGGGGCGGCTGCCGGTGGACGATGCGCACGGCTCGCTCCGGACGCGCTGCGAGCTTTGGAGCGACGTGGAGTGGCGTTAGACACCGCCTTCACCGAGGAGCCGAGGCACGCCACGGAGCTCGCGAGGGCTGCAGCGGCCAACGGACACAGGCACTTTCTCTCCGCGGGCGGGGACGGAACCGCCGCCGAGATCGTCAACGGACTCGTCGAGGCCGGTGTCTCAGAAGAATGCGAGCTCGCCATGCTGCCCCTCGGCACAGGCAACTCCTTCCTGCGGGACTTCGGCATCACCGACGCCGAAAGCGCAGTGGACGCCATCGCTCGCGGTAACAGCACCCCGATCGACCTGCTCCGACTGACGCACGAAGAGGGCGTGATCCGTTTCATCAACACCATGGGCACCGGCTTCGTCGCCCGCGCCGGAGAGCTCACCAACCAACGATTCAAGTCTCTCGGCGCAGCGGGCTACATCGCCGCAGTTCTGGTCTGCGTCGCTCGGCTCCAGTACGAACAGAACACGCTCCGATACGCGGGCACGACCGACGATGCAACGACGGTGCTCACGTCGTTTTCCAACAGCCAGTACACCGGCGGCTCGATGCGGATGGCCCCGGACGCTCAGGTTTCGGACGGCTTGCTCGACGTCGTCCGAGCGGGCCGGCTCGGACGAGCCGCCCTAGTTGCCGCGTTCGCACGCATCTTTTCAGGGACGCACATAGATGGCGAGGACGTTTGGACCCGTAAGGTCGATCGCGTCGAGTTCGTCAACCCGTCGCTTCAAGCCGTGCTCATCGATGGCGACCTCTATCACCTGACGCCACTCTCGATCGACGTGCTTCCCGGCGCGCTCCGACTCGTCGTATGAACCGAGTCACCACTGTTTGGAGTCGGATCGTCAGTGCGATCATCTGGGTGTTGGCCGGTGGGTTCCTGGTGTTCGCGCTCTCGTTCCTCACCGTTGTCTATCAATTCGTGAACCCAGACCGTGTTCAGTTTTTAGAGCGCTGGTACTGCAAGCTCCAGCTGGCGCTCACCTTCAACAAGCAAACGCATCAGGTACACTCGGGGGTCGACCCCCAGACGCAGTACCTCTTCATCCAGAATCACACGAGCCATCTCGATCACGTCGCGATGTACACAGCGACGCCGCATTTCAAGCAGGGCATCGAGCTCGAAACCCACTTCGACTACCCTTTCTACGGCTGGTTCATGAAGGCGCGCGGCACCATTCCAGTGCCGAAAGATCGCCGGGGTGCGTTGGAGGCGCTGCGCCAGGCGGTTCGTTCGGAAGTCGATGCGGGTCACTCGATTCTGGGGTTCCCTGAAGGGCATCGCACGCTCACCGGCCAGGTCGGCCAATTTCACGACGGCTTGTTTCGCATCGCGATCGAGCTGGGCGTGCCCATCGTTCCCGTGGCGGTCACGGGGCTTTACGACGTCCTACACAAGGGATCGCTCATCATTCGGCCGGGAAACGAGATCATCGTCTACGTCGAGGAGCCGATCCTGACCGAAGGCATGACTGCGGAAGACGTGCCTGCGTTACGGGACCGGGTGCGAGATGTCATTTCTGCGAGGGTCGAGACGCGTCGCCACGGCGCCGGGCGCGGCGCGTAAGCGCCTTGAACACCTTCTGAAACATCGCAGCGTCGCCGGTGACGGGCTCACGCTGGTCCTTCTTGTCGCCCGACTCGGGGTACAACTGATAGGCCGCATTGAGGACGCGGTCGATCGCATTCGGAGCAACGCCGTACGCGAACTCAAACAGATTCCCCACTGGGATGGCCACGCGCTTGGGTTGGTGAATGATGCCTTCCACGATCAGGTCGGCTGCCTGCTCGGCGGTACGCATTGGAAACGCATCGTAGATGGTCGTTGATTTCATCATCGGAGTCTTGACGAGCGGCATGTAGACCGTCGTGACTTTGATTCCGTCCTTGAGTACCTCGACTGCGAGCACCCGGCTGAACGCATCCAGCGCTGCTTTACTAGCGATATACGCCCCGTAGCGCGGGACGTTCACCTGCACACCGATCGTGGACACGTTGAGGATCTGCCCCTGTTTCTGGGCGCGCATGCCCGGAAGGAAGCCCATGATGAGACGCACGGCGCCTAGGAAGTTGAGCGAAAGTGTCCGCTCGAAGTCGTGGACACGGTCGTACGACTTCTGGATGCTTCGGCGAATCGAGATGCCGGCGTTGTTGACGAGGATGTCGACCTGGCCGTGCTCCGCAAGAACCGCTGAAATGAGCCGTTGGGTGTCGTCGGCGTCCGACAAGTCGCCTGGATAGACGAATGCCGCGCCCCCGCGGGACTCGATGCCGTGCTTCATCTCCTCGAGCTTTTCGGCAGACCGGGCGACCAAGAGAACTTTGGCGCCGGCATCGCCCAACCGATTGGCCAGTGCTTCTCCGATCCCGCTCGACGCACCGGTGATCACGACCTTGCGGCCAGTAACCCGTTCCCGCAGTGCCCTGTCTTTGATGCTGCTCATTCGTCGATCTCCCGTCGGTACAGGGCCTGTACGTGCCGCGCGTTGTTACCCTCGAGTAGGTTGATGCGCTGAATCTGGTCCGGCCCGGCCTCGATGACCTCCTTGGCGACCAGCCAATCGACCGACTCCGTGTACGGCGGCGTCGTGAACGACCCACGGTAGTGGTAGTAGTGGACGTTCTCGAAATCGAAGTCCGGCGGGAACATGTCGTGAAGGAACACGTCGTGGATCTCGGCGGACTGGCCCGGTTCCTTCGGAATCGCATCGAGGAACTCGTCCAGGAAGCGGTTCGACGCGCCCATTCGGACGAGAATCGAGATCGCCAAGTAGGTCGGCGGGTCGTCGGCTGAAGGCCCCGGGCGCAAATGAACCAAATGCATCTCCATCGGATACGTGATGCCGTCGATGAGATGCTCGGAGGGCGTATGGAAATGGAGCTGCAAGAATTCGTAGACCTTGCCGTCGAACTCAGTCGTGATTCCTTGCCCGAAGCCGAGCCGAACCGTGGTGCCCAGGTTGGTGACCACTTCGGCCTCGTCTCCTCCACGGTACACGATGCGGTGCTTCCCGTGCTCTGTCTCGTGAGAGAGAATGTTCACCGGCGACTGGAGCAGGCCGTGATCGATGCCTGGAAGCGCGTAGTACTGTCCGGGTTCCGGCTCCGGGGCCGAGGCATGCGCATCCTGGGTGGCCTCGGGCGCGGCCTCACATGGCGGGCAACTCTTGGGCGCACATCCGACGCCCGTCATCAGGGCAATCGCGAGCATAGGTGAAACCAAGCCTCGAGGGTTCATGGCCGGGTATTTAGGGACCTGACCCCCTTTCGGTCAACCTCACCTGCGTCGTCGCCCGACCTCAAGGGAGGCGGCGTTCCTCGTCCGGGAGGTCGAGTGCGAGGGTGCCGCCCGGGTTGAGCACGTTCCTGGGATCGAAGTGGCGCTTGAGCGCGCGCAGCACTTCGAGCTCGTCGCTGCCAATCTGGCCTTCGAGCCAAGGCGCCGTCATTTTTCCGATGCCGTGATGGTGGCTCATCGCCGCGCCGGAAGCCTGAACGGCATCGAGTATGCCCCGATGGAACTCGAGAAACTCGGGCTGATCCATCTTCGCGATGAAGATGAAGTACAAATTGGCTCCTTGCGGGTAGCAGTGCGACATGTGGGTCATGCACACGGTTTGGGGGCGGCTCTTCACATAGGCGCGCACGTGCTCATGAACCTTCGGAAGCTCGTCCCAGTTGGTCGCGCACTCGAGGGTGTCGATGAGAATCCCATAATCTTGTAAGTCCTCACGCATGTACGGGTCAGCGAATCGGCCGTGCTCCCACTTCTTGGTGATGAGCCCGCTCGTGTACATCCCACCGTGTGCTTTGCAGACATCGCGTAGGCGGCGTTTGAGCATCGAGGTGTAGGCGGCGTCGCCATCGACCGTGCCGAGCATCAGGCAGCGCTCCCCCTTCTTGAACCCTCGCAGACTGACGAGCGTGTCGATCGGAGTGCCCTCGACACCGTACAGCTTGAAGGCAACGTCGGTTTCCTCGGGGTCCGACAATCGAAACACCGACGGTAAGCCGAACTCGGCCTGCATGATCTCGCGCGCCGCTGCGGTGCCGCTGGGCCAGTCCGGAAAGATGAAGCTGAAGCGGCGGGTATTCTCGGGTTGGTAGCGGAAGATCTTCAAGGTCACCGCCACCAGAATCCCGTATGCCCCTTCGCTTCCGATCATGATCTGATCGATGTTCGGGCCGGTTGCGTAGGCCGGAATATCGACGGTTTTGATCGTACCTACCGGCGTGATGTACTCCTGGCTCAGCACCAGGTCCTCCGCCTTGCCGTAATACGTCGAGTTCTGGCCGGCCCCGCGCGTCACGACCCAGCCGCCAACCGATGAGAACTCGAAGGACTGCGGGAAGTGACCACACGTATAAGCGTGCGGCGCCTCGAACCGCTCGCGCGCTTGGCGGAGTGCGGCCTCGAGGTCCGGTCCCCGGATCCCGGGCTCCACCGTGACGGTTTGATTGACGGAGTTCAGCGAAAGGACGCGTTTCATGTGCGTGCCGAGATGGATTGAAACCCCGGCCTTGAAGCACTCGGTCCCGCGCGTGACGCTCGACCCGGCGCCGAAGGTGTAGAGCGGGATTTCCTCCTCGTGACAGTAGCGAACGATCTTCTCGACGTCGTCCCGGTCGCGAGGGTGAAGCACCAGGTCGGGAAGGTTCTCCACCTTGTGCTCTCGGAGACGAAGCGCGTCGATCATCGTCTTGCCGTAGGACACACGGAGCCGGTCGTAGACCTCGTCGCTCACGTTCTCGGCACCCAAGAGATCGCGGAAGAAGTCCACCTGCTCCGGGGTCAGCGAGATCGATGCGTCCGCGGTCACTTCCTCGAGCCCGAGCTTCTGCGGCTTCGTGAAGTGGTCGTCGTCGAGCCCGAAGGTGTCCTTCATCAAGGCATAGAGCCGCGGATTCGGGTGCTTGTAAGCCTCGGGCGCGCCCCACTTGAACGCCGAGCGATAGGAACGCTCGGGAAGAGCGCCCTCGAACCACTCCGGGGTGAACGAATCCTTGCGCGTCATGGTCTCTCTCTTTCGTCCGGTTTGACGGGCATGTCCCACGGGGTGCCCATCAACGCCAGCTTGAACCGCTGGAGTCTCGACGGCTGCACGCGATCAGACCGTAACGGCAGCTCGAACTCCTCCATGAGCCCCGAGTCGAGCCCCTCGATGAGCTCGATCGCGCCGTAGGGGCGAAGCAGATCGTCGACCGTTCTGCGATCCGGTTCGTTGAGATTTCGATACTCGTTTTGCAACACTTCGAGACAGTACACGCGGTAGTGCACGACCTTGAGGTTCTCATAGGTCACGCCGTGCGCCTGGTGGTCGAAGCGCGGCTGCCCCGCGGCCCATGCGCGCGCGCTGCCGAGAAGGAACGGCCAGTAGTTCTGCATGATGTCGCGGAGGAAGTACTCCCAGCCAGGATGGGAGAAGTCGCTCGGGATCGGCTCTCGGCCAAGGCGATGAGCGCGCGCGTTCCAGACTCGGCCGACCCAGGCGTACACTGCAGGTGCGCGCTCTTCCATGACGCGGCTCGGCACGGGGTCCTGGGCGTAGTGACGGAACATCGGCCCGAACAAACCGATGTCGACCAGCGTCGGGTGGCTTCCAAGCAAGTAGGGCTGGTCTTCGAGAAGCGTGCTCATCGCATCGAGGAGGTCGAGGTACTGCTGCCGGATGTGCGGCTCGGTTTCCGCGCTCAGGCCATCGCCCTTGAGATAGGTTGCGATTTGACGGCGTCCGAAGTACCAGCCCGCAAGCCAGTTCGGCGCCGGAAAATCGTTCAGCACCTCGTGGCCGATCTGCCTCATGAGTAGCCTGCGCGACTCCCGGGGCTGCCAGCGCCAATAGAGCGATGCTCGCCAGCACCATTCGTCGGCGTAGTCCTCGACCAGCTTCGACATGAAGCGAAGAACAGGGTCTTTGAGGATTACCGGAGGCTCTGGGTAGTGAGACTCCAGCCATTCGATCATCGGCGTCGTATCTTTGAGCCATTGCCCGTCGGCAAGGCGGAGGACGGGCACCTTCATCAGGCCGGTGGCAGGAAGGATTTCGTCCCGCATGACCTTCATGCCGACGACCCGTCGCTCGAAGGGAATCTCCTTGTAGCGAAGGTAGGCCTCCATCTTGCCGCTGAAGTACGACATGGCCGCGACGTAGGCGGTGATCGGTTCCCAATCGGGATGTCGTGACTGCGGCATTCCGGTTCCTTCGGCGTTTTCCGATCAGAAATCGGCGCAGCGCACGATACCATGTTACGGAAGCCGCCGAAGCCCATATGAGCAACCGAGCAGCAGGGAGTTTCGGATGAACGCAAGGGAAGTCGCCTTGATCACCGGTGCATCGATGGGCATCGGCGAGGAGCTCGCAAAGATCTTCGCGGCGGACGGTCGTGACCTGGTGCTGGTGGCGCGGAGCGAAGGGAAGCTTCGGAGCCTCGGGCGCGAGCTCGAAGACGCGTATGGCATCACGGCCCACGTGATGCCTGCCGACCTGACGGACCCCTCCGCGCCGGCTGATATCTTCGCGGCAATCGAGGCCAAGGGCCTGAAGCTGGACTACCTCGTCAATAACGCTGGCTTCGGGGCCAAAGGTGCCTTTGCTGAGCTCCCGCTTCAGTCTCAAACTGACATGCTGAAGGTCAACATCGACGCTGTGGTGGCTCTCACCCACCTCGCCTTGCAAGGGATGCTCGCACGGAAGAAGGGGCGGATCTTGAACATCGCGTCGGTCGCCGCGTTCCAACCCGGACCTGACATGACCATGTACTACGCCACCAAGGCGTTTGTGCTGATGTTCTCCGAAGGGGTTGCCGAAGAAGTCAAAGACTCGGGGGTCACCGTGACGGCGCATTGTCCTGGCGCCACGGCAACCAACTTCGGCGAAACCGCGCGCAACACCACGAGCCTCTATTTCAAGCTAGGCACCGTGCCGGCAGACAAGGTCGCCAGACACGCATACCGCTCCATGATGAAGGGAAAAGTCGTCGCGATTGAGGGCTTGATGAATTGGCTGGGAGCGTTCAGTGTCCGGTTCGGACCGCGGGCCTTGGTCCGAAAAGTCACCCGCTGGTTGAACCACACATCATGATCGCAAGATTCTGCCTAGTCGCTGGGGGGTTGGCGCTCCTCTTCTCCACATCGGTCGCATCGGCACAGGGGGCCTGGTCGGCTGAGCCAGATCCGAGCTCGACGTATACGAGCCGCCCGGTCGAACAGTATCCACCACCTTCTTCGGCGGAGCAGCGGGCCATGCACCGCGGCTACCAGGGTTCATTCAGCCTGGGCGTCCCGGTTTGGTTGGACGTCGACAGGAACGTGGTGCGGCCCGGGGCTGACCTAAACTTCTTCGGCGGCTTCGATATCGGCTACGCCGTCTTCGGGCTCGCGCTCGGCGCCATGTGGACGCCGATGAACTTGTACAACATCCCCGAGGCTCCACCGAACTCCGGCTACGACCGGAGCCCGATGACCCGCCTCTACTTCGCGCCGGAGGTTCGCGTTCAGGTGCCGAACAACACGCCGATCTTGCCGTATCTCGGCATCACCTTCGACGCGAACTGGTGGCGCGTGAAGGAAACGGACGTCGTTTGCGGCGGCGTGTACTACTACTACTGCGCGCGAGTAGCGGTATTCCGATTCACTCCCGGGATGACCGCCAAGCTGGGAATGGGTTTCCGCGTATCCTCAGGAACCCACATCGACGTCGGCGTCAAGTACTCCCTGTCGGGGACCGGCAGCTTCTTCTTTCGACGAGAACAGTGGATCACGCCGTACATCGGCATCCTGTTCCGCTGACGCCTACGCGTATTTCTTGAGCTCTAGCCGCGCGACCATGCCGCGGTGCACTTCGTCCGGGCCGTCCGCGATGCGGAGCGCGCGCGCCATGGCGAGCAAGCGCGTGAGCTCAGGGTCCGCCATGCCTTCGCCCCCGTGGATCTGAATCGCCGCGTCGACCACCGATTGCAGCACGTTCGGAGCGATGACCTTGATCGCCGAAATGTCGACCAGGGCGCCGAATGTGCCGAGCGTGTCGAGCGCCCAGGCGGCCTTCATGGTCAAAAGACGGGCTTGATCGATCGCCATCCGGGAGTTGGCGATGATGTCGCGGTTGCCGCCGAGGTTCGAGAGCGGCTTGCCAAACGCGACGCGGAGCACGGCACGCTGGCAAAGGCGCTCGAGCGCTCGCTCCGCCGCGCCGATCGCCCGCATGCAATGATGAATGCGTCCCGGGCCCAGCCGGCCCTGCGCGATCTCGAAGCCGCGGCCTGGTCCAGCGATGATGCTGCTGACCGGGAGCCGAACGTTGTCGAAGAGCACCTCGGCGTGGCCGTGGGGCTCGTCCAGGTGACCGAACACCGGCAACATGCGCAGGGTCTTCACGCCCGGAGCGTCCGTTGGAACGAGCACCATCGAGTGCCGCTCGTGTCGCCCCGCATTTGGATCGGTGACGCCCATGAAGATGTAAAAGCCGCAACGTGGGTCGCCTGCGCCGCTGGTCCACCACTTCTGCCCGTTGAGCACGACCTCGTCGCCAACGACCTCGCAGGTGGCCTGCATGTTGGTGGCGTCGCTCGACGCGACGGCCGGCTCGGTCATCGCAAAGCCGGAACGGATCTCTCCGGCGAGCAGCGGCACGAGCCATCGCTTCTTCTGTTCGTCGGAGCCGTACTTTACCAGGACCTCGGCATTGCCGGTGTCGGGCGCGCTACAATTGAACACCTCCGGCGCCAAGAAGCTCCGACCCGTGATCTCGGCGACGGGCGCGTAGTCGCGATTGTCGAGACCCGCCCCGTACTCCTCATCGGGCAGGAAGAGATTCCAAAGCCCGAGCGCCTTGGCCTCCGCCTTCAGCTCCTCGAGGATCGGCGGAATCTTCCACTCTCTCCAATCGTTGGTGCCGACCAACTGATCGAGGTAGGTTTGCTCATTGGGCACGATACGCTCACGGACGAAACGCTCCGCCTGTGCCATCACGCTTGTCGCCCGCTCCGAATGCTGGAAATCCATAGACCGCGGTGATACCGCATGGCCCTGCATAATTCACGCACGAACTATGCAGATCCGGTGCTAGGTTGCGCCCGGCACAGGTAGATCAAGAGTATGGCAACACAAAGCAATCCCCTAATCGACGACGGCCTCGTCGATTTCCTCCTCTACTCCGTTCTCGACGCCGAGTCGCTCTGTGAGCTCGGGCCATATCAGCAGCACTCCAAGGAAACCTTCGACCTCTACATCGACAGCGTCAGGCGCTTCGCCCGGCAAGACTTATTGCCGACGTACAAGCCGATGGACGATGAGCCTCCGGTGTTTCGCGACGGCCGGATCCACACGCACCCCGCCTTGCCTCGCCTGTTCGAGCAGATGGTCGACCTCGGCGTGCTGACGGCATCACGTCCCGAGTCGGTCGGAGGCGCGCAGTTGCCAATGCTCGTGCACACCTTGGCGAGCGCCTACCTCATGGCAGCAAACCTCGGCGCCTACGGCTTCGTCGGGCTCACGGTCGGGGCCGGGCACCTGATCGAAGCGTTCGGAACCGACGAGCTCAAAGAGCGGTTCATGACGAAGATGTACGCGGGCGAGTGGACCGGCACGATGGCGCTCACCGAGCCGCAGGCCGGCAGCAGCCTCGGCGACATCACGACTTCCGCAACGCCCACCGAGGATGGTTACTACCTGATCAAAGGAAGCAAGATCTTCATCTCCGGGGCGGACCACGGCATTACCGAGAACGTGGTGAATCTCGCCCTCGCTCGAATCGACGGCGCGCCCGACGGCACCAAGGGTATCTCGCTGTTTGCCGTCCCGAGGCTCCGCGAGGAAGGCGGAAGCTTGGTGTCGAACGATGTCACCGTTGCCGGGCTGATCCACAAGATCGGCTGGAGGGGGCTCCCGAGCCTCGCACTCGAGTTTGGGGATGAGGGGGACTGCCGCGGCTGGCTCGTCGGCGAGCCGAATCAGGGCCTCCGCTACATGTTCCAAATGATGAACGAGGCACGCATCATGATCGGCGTGAACGGCGCTGCGACGGCGTCGGCTGCCTACCACGAGTCGCTTGCGTACGCGCGAGACCGTAAACAGGGGCGGCAGCTGGGCGCGCGTGGCGGTGATCAGGTCTCCATCATCGAACACGCCGACGTTCGGCGGATGCTGCTGCGGCAAAAGGCTATCGTCGAAGGAAGCTTTGCGCTGCTCGGAACGGTCGCACGCTACGCAGACATCTCGGAGCACGGGGCGTCGGACGAAGAGCGAGAGCGCGCAGGGCTGCTGCTGAACCTGCTCACCCCGATTGCCAAAACGTTCCCGGCCGAGCGCGGGTTCGAGGCCAACGTCCTCGCGATACAAGTCCACGGGGGCTACGGCTACACGAGCGAATACCTCCCCGAAGCGTACATGCGCGACCAAAAGCTCAACACGCTTCACGAGGGCACGAACGCGATTCAAAGCATGGACCTCCTGGGCCGGAAGGTGATGTCCAAGGGCGGAGCCCCTCTCCGCGCGTTGGCCGAAGAGATCGGAAGCACCATCTCGCGGGCAAGAGAAGCGGGCTGCGATCCCGATCTTTGCGCCGCGCTCGAAGAAGCGGTGGCCACCGTGGGCTCCACCACCATGGAGCTCGGTCAGCGAGGAATGGCAGGCGACGCGGACGGCATGCTAGGTCACAGCTGGGACTACCTCGACATGTTCGCCACCCTCGTCATCGGATGGCAGTGGCTCAACATGGCGGCGGTGGCGCGCACGGCGCCCATCTCAGAGGCACGCAAACGAGCGACCGAGGCCGCCACTCGATATTGGATCCGCACGGAGATTCCGCGTATCCCCCACCTGGCCAACCTCTGCCGAACCAATGAGGACTCGTATATCAATGCCGAAACGGAGTGGTTCTAATGGACAAAGCGATCATCACCTGTGCGCTGAACGGCGTGCTCACCAACCCGAAGCAGCACCCGGTGCCGGTGACTCCCGAAGAGATGGCGGTTTCGGCGCGTGATGCTTACAACGCGGGCGCGTCGATCGTGCACATCCATTTTCGCCGCCAGGAGCCTGGCATGGGGCACTTCCCGTCTTGGGATCCCGAAGTGGCCGCCGCCGCGAGCGATGCGATTCGTGAGGCGTGCCCGGGGATCATCATCAATCAGACCACCGGCGTGATCGACGAGGACATCTCAGGGCCGGTGGCCTGCCTGTACCGCATCAAGCCTGAAATAGCGGCGTGCAATGCGGGTAGCCTCAACTACCTCAAGCTCAAAAAGGACAACACCTGGGCGTGGCCCCCGATGGTGTTCCTCAACGGCGTCGACAAGGTTCAGAAGATGCTGGACGCGATGTCGGAAACCCACACCACCGCGGAAATGGAATGCTTCGACGTGGGCATCGTCCGCTCCGTTGGCCTCTATCTTCGCGCCGGGATGGCCAAGGAGATGCACTACAACTTCGTGATGGGCGTCGCCTCGGGCATGCCCTGCGATCCTGAGCTTCTCGAGCTCCTCATGAAGTACAAGAGCGGCGACGCGCATTGGCAAGCCACGCTCATCGGCCGCGAAGAGATCTGGGAAACCCACCAGCGAGCGGCCGACCTCGGAGGAATGCTGCGAACGGGCGTCGAGGACACGTTCTACCTCCCGAACGGGGACAAAACGACCGGCAACGGGCAGTTGATCGAAGCGCTCGCTCAGTGTGCACGTAATACGGGCCGGGAGGTCGCGTCGGCCGCGGAAGCACGAGAGATGCTTGGCTTCAACTAGAGTCGGGAGTAAAGACGAACCATGGTCAACAAGGTGTATCCGGACGCGTCCGCAGCGCTAAATGGATTGCTCAGCGACGGCATGACCTTGATGTCCGGCGGCTTTGGGCTGTGCGGGATTCCCGAATCGCTGATCCAAGCAGTTGCAGACTCGGGCGTGAAGAACCTGACGGTGATCTCGAACAATGCCGGTGTTGATGGAATCGGCCTCGGCGTCATGCTGGAGACACGCCAGATCAGCAAGATGGTGTCGTCGTACGTGGGCGAGAACAAGTTGTTCGCAAAGCAATTTCTCGACGGCGACATCGTCGTGGAGTTCACGCCACAAGGAACCTTGGCGGAACGGATCCGCGCGGGCGGCGCAGGGATCCCAGCCTTCTTCACGAAGACAGGCGTCGGGACGACGGTTGCCGAAGGGAAAGAGCTTCGCGAGTTCGACGGCGCGCAGTATGTGATGGAGCGCGGGCTCTTCGCGGATGTAGCGATCGTTCACGCCTGGAAGGGCGACACCGAAGGGAACCTCATCTACCGAAAGACCGCTCGAAATTTCAATCCGATGATGGCCACCGCGGCTGAGGTCACGGTCGCTGAGGTTGAGCATCTCGTCGAACCGGGGGAGTTGGATCCCGACCAGATCATGACCCAAGGAATCTTCGTCGACCGTATCATTCACTATCCGAACGCTTCGAAGCACATCGAGCAACGAACCACACGTCCGCGGGAGGCCTGAGGAGAAGACGATGGCTTGGACTCGTGAACAAATGGCAGCGCGCGCGGCGAAGGAGCTCCGCGATGGCTTCTATGTGAACCTCGGCATCGGCATTCCGACGCTCGTTTCGAATCACATCCCCGAGGGCATGAGCGTTCAGCTACAAAGCGAGAACGGCATGCTCGGGATGGGCCCCTTCCCCTACGAAGGCGAAGAAGACGCCGACCTCATCAACGCCGGCAAGCAGACGGTGACCGAGCTCCCGACGACGAGCTTCTTTTCGAGCGCGGACTCCTTCGCCATGATTCGCGGCGGGCACATCAACCTGTCGATTCTCGGCGCGATGCAGGTTGCCGAGAACGGCGACCTCGCGAACTGGATGATTCCCGGCAAGATGGTCAAGGGGATGGGCGGCGCAATGGACCTGGTGGCAGGCGTGAAACGCGTGGTCGTCGTCATGGAGCACACGGCCAAGGGAAAGCCCAAGCTATTGAAGAGGTGCACCCTACCCCTCACGGGCACCCATGTGGTCGATTTGCTGATCACCGACCTCGGGGTCTTCGAGATCGACAAGGGCGGGGATGGCGGGGTGACCCTGGTCGAGCTGGCCGATCGCGTCACACTCGACGAAATCGCGGAGAACACCGAAGCGGCGTACAGCGTGGCTCCGGGGCTCTAGCCGAACAGCAGCAGGACCAGGCCGACGTAGACGCCCATTCCGATGGCGAGGATTGCGGTGTAGCCCGCGATCTGGCGGGCCTTGAGGCCGGTGATCGCGAGTAGCGGTAGTGCCCAGAAGGGCTGCAGCAAATTGGTCCACTCGTCGCCGTAGGCAAAAGCCATGATGGTGCGACCCGAGTCGAGGTCGAGGGTCGCAGCGGTGCTCAATAGGACGTCGCTCTGGAGCGCCCACTGGCCGCCTCCGGAAGGAACGAAGAAGTTCACGAGGCCGGCGCCGAGGAAGGTGAGAAGCGGGAAGGTCGAAGTGGACGCGATGGAAGTCATCCCGGACGAGAGCCGCTCGATCATTCCGCTCGCCTGCATCACGCCCAGGATGCCGAAGTAGAGGGGGAACTGGACGATGATGGCGCCGGCACCGCGCGCGCCTTCGGATACCGAATCGAGGAAGCTGCGGATCGAGCCGTGCGCGGCCAGGGCCAGGGCTAGAAAGAACAGGTTCACCGAGTTGAGGTTGAAGGCGACGTCGCCACGGAACCAACTGAAGAGGACGAGCAGCGTCGCCGCGGCGCCGACAGCAAGCCCAAGAAACGACCGCTTCGCTTCCTGCGGCGCCGCGGCCTGCTTCGAAGGCATCTCAGGGACCGAAGCCTCCTTGGGAGCGAGGGCCACACACAGCAGGGGCAACAAGATGAGTAAGCCGCCGCTGACGATGATGTTGAGCGAGGAAAAGAGCGTTTCGCTGACGGCGATCGCTTGCGTTCCGCCCTGCGTGAACTGCGCGGACTCGGCTGCCTTCAAAGGAGCGGAGCCGCTGAGCCCACCGTGCCAGATCGCAAGTCCGGTGTATGCGGCGGCGCCGAGGACCGGGACGTCCATTGGCCTTCCGTCCTCGGCGGCGCTGTGGGCGATCTCGCGAACCACAAACGCCGCAACGACCGCACCGAGGCCCCATTGAATGAGGCCAGTCACGCAAGCGATGAGCGCGACCATGCCGGCCGCCGCCGGGGTTCGCTTTGGCCATCGCGCAACCGCGCGGACGATTCCTTGGACCGGAGGACTCGACGCCAGGGCCTGACCGGTCACCAGGATTAGGCACATTTGCAGCGCAAAAGCGAGGAGCGGCGTGCTCGAAAATCCCCCGTACCAGCCCTGGAGCACGGCACCGACCGACCCGGTGAGCGTGAACCCGCCGAGGAGCGTGATCAGGGTCAGCAAGAGCGCCAAGACGAATGGATCGGGCACCCAGCGTTCGGCCCACCGGCTGAAAACCTCACCAAGTCGAGCCAGCATCGCGCGGACCATAGCACCAAGTGGTAGAACCATGCCCATGCATTGTGGTCACCTTTGCCTAGGCTTGTTCGCCCTCGTGCTGCTCGCGATCCTGGGGCCGTACTTTGCTCTCAACCGCGAGACACGCACCCTCGACGCAGCGATGCGGGACGCGCTCGCGGGCACCTATGTAACCCTCCCCGACGGCGTCACGCACTACGAGCTGAGCGGCCCTGAGGGCGGCGAGACCGTCGTGCTGATCCACGGCGGAACGATCCCGTTCTACACCTGGGATGCGCAGATGCAGCCTCTACGCGACGCCGGGTTCCGCGTCCTTCGCTACGACCAGTTCGGCCGCGGCTACTCCGATCGTCCGGACGTGGACTACGACCGGGCATTCTACCGGAAGCAACTCGAGGACCTGCTTGCCGCCCTCGACATCGAAAGGCCCGTGAACCTGATCGGTGTCTCCTTCGGGGGCGCCATCGCCGCAACCTTTGCAAAGGCTCACCCCGAGCAAGTGGCCAAGCTGGTTCTCATCGCGCCGGTGGTCGACTACGCCGAGGGCAGAGCGCTATTCGGCCTGGCCAAGATACCGCTCCTCAGCGAATGGTACGCCCGCGTCTTCTCGGTACGCGCGACCGTCGCACGCGCAAACGGCTTCTTTCAGGCGTCAGGCGCTGACCCAAGCTACGCGCAACGCTTCGAAGAGCAGACTCGCTTAGAAGGGTACGAGCAGGCCCTCTTGTCGATGTCGCGCACCGACGCCCTGACGAGCTACCGCGACACGTACGCGGCCCTCGGTGGCCTACCCACCCTGCTCCTGTGGGGATCGGAAGACGCGGAGATCTCACGCGAACACATGGAGCTCCTGCAAGCAAGTCTAAACAACGTAACGCGGATTGAGATCGAAGGCGCCGGACACGGCGTCACGATCCAACGCCAGGACGAGGTCAACCGCCGAGTCGTAGACTTCCTGCGCTAGGACGTCGCCGGATCGCAATGAAGGTGAGATCGTCCGGCTTGGAGGGCGCTCCCTCGGCTGGCGCCTCCATGCGCTTCCTCCCGAGGGCAGCCAGCTCGTCTGCGGCTCGCTGGAGCGGCCCTTTGCGCACACCCTCAACGATCTCTTCCAAGTGGAGATTGTCGCTGAGCCCGTCGCTCGCTAGCACGACGGTATCGCGGGGCGCGAGGCTGACGGTGGCTCCGAGCTCGATGCGCATGTCCTGGCTACCCAAGAGATTGGACACCAGGTGGAGGTCTTCGTGATGCAGCGCCTCCCCGCGATCCAGCAAACCGGCCTCGACCGCGTAGCCGACCGGGGAGTGCGGGATGGTCAGCCACTTGATGCGTCCGCGTTGCCCGGTGACCAGCACCATCGAGTCGCCCGCATGGTAGGCGCGCATGTGCGTGCCCTGAATCTCGACGACCGCGAGGGTCGCGGCCGCGCCGGTCCCGAGCTCCGAGATCGCCCGGTCCGCCGACTCGAAGCCGTTGATGATCGCGCCCCGAAGGTTCTCTAGATCTCCTCCGAGCGCCACCACGGCGTCGCAGACCGCACGCACCGCGAGCGCCGCCGCCTTCGCGCCGCTCGGGTGACCTCCGGCGCCATCGGAAACAACCGCCACACCGGCCTGCTCGCCAAGCGAAATCACCGCCGCAGCGTCTTCGTTCGGGCCGTCCCTTCCCGGCTTCGCAAGGCTGAGTACCACCGCCTCACCGCCACCGAGCTCGAAGCGCTCGCCCCGCGCCATGTCCACATCCGCCAAGATGTGGGCTTCGCTCACGGTGCTGGTCTCCGGCTGCCCGTAGACGTTCGAAGCGCCCTCGGCGCCACCGCATCGAAGGCCCGCTGCATCTGCACGCCATCGCGAAACCGCTTACGCTCGTGCACTTCGATCGAGCGGCGAAGGAAGCTGACGAAATCCCGGCTGACCGTGCGGCGAAGCCGATCCGCACCCGGTAGCGGCCAATCAAACGGCCAGGCTGGCAACTCTCCGGCAAACATTCGGTAGATCACCAATCCCATCGAGAATACGTCAGAGCGAAAAGACGGCTTTCCCATGGCCTGCTCGGGAGCGATGTAGCCGACGGTGCCTTGCCCCGAGCCCATGATCGTTCGAGTCCGGAGGGCGACTTTCGCAATGCCGAAATCGGCCAAGCGAGCATGGCATTCGGGAAAGAGGATCACGTTGTCTGGCTTGATGTCGCAGTGAATGACCCGCACCTCATGGGCGTATGCAAGCGCGTCGAGCAACTGATCGGTGTACGACAACGCGGTCTTCGGGCCGAGGCGATACCGCAACCGGTCGGTGAGGGTCTGCTCACCAAGCGGAGTCGCGATCACGAAGTGGCCGTCGATCATCATCGCGTTGCGGAGCGGGAGGATGTTCTCATGCTCGAGCCGCGCGGTCAGCCGCACCTCACGATGGATCGCGCTCAGGGAGTCTTTGTCGAGCTGATCGAGATGGGGAACCTTGAGCGCAATGGGGATCCCTTCGATCGTGTCATAGGCCTCATAGACGGTCGCAAACGCCCCGGCCCCAATGCGGCGCCGGATGCGGTACTTGCCGAGCATCCGCCGAGCTTTGAGGGTGGAGTTCGGGCGCGAGGTGCTCGTGACTTGAAGAACGTGCGGTTTCATGGGTTCGAGGCTCAGAACGTCTTACGGATTGCCTCGAGGAGCGCAACCCCTTCAGGCCCCATCTCTTTTGCAACGCGATCAGGCACACCTTTTTGCGCCGCCTTGAAGGGCGCCAGCTCTTCCGGCGACGGATCGTAGATGTCGTACCCGTACCGCTTCAGGTTCTTGAGCAGCACGGGCTCGATCTTCCGAACCTGATTTCGGCCCCAGATGGTGAGGTCGTGGGGCATGTTCGTGATGACTTCCTGGATGTCTTTCGGAAGCGTTTCAAACCATTTCTTCGAGTAGACGAGGACCGCAGGTTGGTAGCAGTGGCGACTGAGGAAGATGTTGCGTTCTCCCTCCTTGAGCCCCTGGTACCAGCTCGCGGCCATCGCGAAGAGCGGGGTGTTGTCGAACCCGTCGACGACCCCCGTCTGCACGCTCATGAGCGTGTTGCCATTGTCGATGGGAACGGGCGTCGCGCCGAATGCTTCGTAGGTTGCGACATGCACCATCGACTCTTGTGAACGGAAGCGTATGCCCTTCATGTCGCTGAGCTTGCGAATCTTCTGGCCACTGAAGTACGAACGGTATCCGTTCTCCGCCCAGATTCCGAAGATCAGCCCGCGCTTCGAAAGGACCTTCTTGACCTGCGCAATGACCTCAGCATCGTCGAGCGCTTTGTCGGCCTTTGCGAAGCTGTCGAACACGTACGGCGCCTCGATGACGTTGACCTCGCGAACGATCGAGCTCATCCCGCCGACCGAGCCGGCAAACGCCTGCATGCTCCCCATCTGAACGCGGCGCGCCAAGGAGCGCTCGTTCCCGCGTCCGAGCCGGAGCTTCACTTTCAAGCGACCACCGGTTTTCTCCTGGGCCTCAGCCTTGAACCGCTGGAGCTGTTCGGCCCAGGGGCTTCCTTTTGGAGCGACCGTCCCGACCTCCATGAGAAACTCGGGGTCTTCCGCGACGGCAGGCCCAACGACGGCCAGGGATAGAGCGAGTAAGGCTCCGATGACGAAGACAGATTTTCTCATTAGGGGTCCTTCTAGTCAGTTGGGCGCAGAAAATAAAGGGCCAAAGGCTTCATGCCCGGGCCTCTGGGGACGGGGCGGCTCCAGACTTGTACATGCCGTCGATAATCGCTTTGTACTTGTCGTTGATGACGTTGCGCTTGACCTTCATGGTCGGCGTCAGCTCTCCACCTTCAACACTCAGCATGTGGGGGAGCACCTCGAACTTCTTGATCGTTTGGTACCGGGCCACTTTGCTGTTGCAGTCTGACTCGACCCGGTCGGTCAAGAAGGCGCGGACCTGCTCGTTGCGGGCGACTTCGGCTAGGGGCGCGACCGGCACGCCAGCGGCCTTGCACAGGTCGGGAACCGCCTCTTCTTCGAGGGCCAAGATCGCGCAGAGATAAGGCTGGCGATCACCAACCACGACGGCCTGACCGACTCCCGGAATCCCCTGCAGGTGGTTCTCCATCTCAGCAGGTGCGACGTTCTTGCCCCCTGCGGTAATCAATAGGTCCTTTTTGCGCCCGGTGATGCTGAGAAAACCGTCTTCGTCGACGGCGCCGAGGTCGCCGGTGCACAGCCAGCCGTCGTCGGTATAGAGCGCAGCGCTCTGCTCGGGCATGTACAGGTAGCCAGAGACCATGTTGGGCCCCCGCAGAAGGATCTCGTCGTCGTCCGCGATGCGGATCTCGACGCCCGGCAGTGCCTGCCCCACGGTGCCGAAGCGGGGCATCCCGAGCGGCTGTGCCGTAGCCAGGCCGGTGGTCTCGGTCATGCCGAAGCCCTCGAGAATGGGAACGCCAATCGAGGCAAAGAACTCCAACGTCGAAAGCGAGGCCGGCGCTGCGCCCGAGCCTGCGCCAACGAGGTCATCGAGGCCGATGGCGCTCTTGATCTTGGAAATGACGAGTTTGTTCGCGAGCCGGCGCTGGAACGTGTCGACCTCTTTGCCCGTCTCAACGGACCTCTTCAAGCTCTCGAGCTCGACGCGCCGCGCCCAGGCCGTGAGCTTCGCCTTGACCCCTGTGGCGGTCAGGAGGTTTGCTGTGAGCGCAGCCTCGAACTTTTCCCACACGCGCGGCACGGCGAAGAAGATATTCGGACGTGCGGCAACCAGGTGGTCCTTGATCTTCGCCAAATCGGCACAGAAGTAAGTTTCGTTGGCCGTGTGGAGCCCCATGAAATTGGTCATCATCTGCTCGGCCACATGGCACAACGGCAGGTAGCTGACGTAGCGGCTCGGGTCGATCTCGATGAGCTGCGGATACGTCTCGACTAGGGCCTGCCCCATCGCGTCGATCCCCCGGTGTGTACACATGGCGCCCTTGGGAACGCCCGTCGTCCCCGACGTGTAGATAAGGAGTGCGAGGTCGTCGGGTTGGACGGCAGCCATGCGCCGTTCGAGCTCATCATCGGACGCCGCGCTGCCGCGAGCGATGACGTCGGCAAGTGAGGTGACGATGTCACGCTCGCTGTCGATCGGATCCATCGTGATGATGTGGTCGAGCTCGATCAAACCGCGGTCGAGCGCGGCGAGGTACTTGTCGAGCTGTTCTTGCTTATCGCAGATGGCAACCTTGGCGCGGCAGTGTTTGACGATGTACCCGACCTGGTCGACGGTGTTGGTGACGTAGATCGGCGCAGGGACCGCAGCGGCCGCGCTGATGCCCATTTGGGAGATCACCCAGTCGCGACGGTTGTTGCCAATCAGCGAGACGCCGTCGCCAGGCTGGACACCGAGCGCAATCAGACCCTTTGCAAGGTTGCGTACGGTCTGCCAGTACTCGCCCCAGGTCGTCGAAACCCATGCACCGTCGGGGCCCATCTCTACGAGCGCCTTGTGGTCCGGCCGTTCCGCCGCCAATCGCGCGACAAGTCCCGGTAACGTGATCGGCTCGGTCATGACTGCCTCCACTGAAAGTCCTGACCCTACCGGAATTCCCCTGCCTCGTCTGCAGCGAAAAAGGGCTGGCCACGCTTGCCGTTCGACCGCATCCTGGTGACCTCCGCGAGGAAGGAGCGAGGACGATGGGTGAAGCGATTCGAGGCTCTTGCGTGTGCGGCGCCGTTGCCTTCCGTATCGAAGGCCCGTTCCGGGGTTTTCAGTATTGCCATTGCAGCCGGTGCCGGAAGAAAACCGGCTCGTCCAACGTAGCGAACATCTTCGTTCCAGTGGGCCAGTTCAGCTGGGAGCGTGGGGAGGCCAAGGTCAAACGCTTCGAGCTCCCGACAGCGAAATACTGGAGCACAGCGTTCTGTACGGACTGCGGATCGGCGATGCCCTGGCTGACCAAGAACGGCAAGGTGATGGTCGTCGGTGCGGGCGGCCTCGACGACGACCCCGGGCTCAAGCCCACGTCCAGCGTCTTTTTTGGCTCGCGAGCGCCTTGGTACGTGCACGTCTCCGATCTCGAAATGCACGAGACGATTCCTCAGTCCTAGGTTAGTCTCACAACCGGTGCTTGGCGGAGGTTTCATGATTCGGGGTCTGTCTGTAGGTTTGTTGGGCTTGGCATTGGCGTGTGGCTCCTCGTCGGGTCCAGCACCGATCCAACCGCTAGCGGTCGAATACTGTGAGAAGTGCTGTGACTACTGCGACGAGAACGACCCGGCGTTCGAGCAGCAGACGACGACTTGCGAACGTGTGACCAACGAAGCACTGACCGTCGTCTGCCAGAACGAAACCGAGGCTTATTATGCGTGCGTTACCCGCAACGTGGTGGACCCGCCGGACCCCAACGAGTTGAAGTGCGATGCCACGGCCTGCGAAACCGAGTGGGCCGCGCGAAACCTTTGCTTGGGGACGGCGCCCAGGGACGACGTGCGCGTGCGCATCCTCAGCGTGCGTATCTTCAACGACAGGTGCTCGGCGAACATCGGCTACCGCGGCACCGGGCCGACTCGAGAGGGCCATCCGTTTCCTGAGAACTCGATCTCTTCTTTCTTGGCGGCCATGAAGGAAGGTGCGGACGGCGTGCAGCTCGATGCCGCGATCACCCAGGACGGCAAGATCGTCGCGATGCACGACGACACGCTCGATCGAACCACGAACTGCACGGGTTGCGTGAGCGCAATGACGCTCAACGAAATCCAGGCCTGCCGGCTACTCGACGGCGCAGGGGCCCCCACGGAGGAGCCGCCACCGAGCTTGCTCGAGGTCTACAGCGCGGTCGATGGCACCGCACTCATCAACCTTCAGTTGAAGGTGTTCGAGCCCCCATGCCTGACCGACACGACCGGGCCGGAGCAGCTCGTGCGAACGGTCCTTGAGGAGGTCACCCGTATTGGTGGTGAAGGTCGAACCATTTTCTCGTCCCTCGATGCTACGGCCGCCGCCCTCATCAAGACTGAACGGCCCGGGTACTACTCTGCGATCGTGTCTGATGAAACGGGGGAGGCTGAGGTAGAGCAGGCCCTCGCGCTGAAACAAGACGCGATCCATCCAGGCTCCTCTGTGTCGAGCGACATAGTTAAGAGCGCCCGCGACGCAGACTTACAGGTCAACGTGTTGGTGGTGGATACTGCCGACCTGACGGACGAGCAGATCGCGGACTTGATGGAGGAGCAGATCGCCAAGGGCTCTACGGCGATCATCACCGGCGAGCCGGCGATACTGGCCGACGTGCTCGCGGCTCACCCCCCCCCGTGTCCCTAAGTCCCTACCCAAGCTTCCGTTTCGGTCCAAAGCCGCGCCGCGACTCCCGCATCCTCCGCGTCTTTGCTGGCCTCGGCAGGATGGCATTCCTCGTAGTAAAGCCCTCCAGGCAGCCGGGGGTACGTCGCGCAGTGAATCTGGGTCTGGGCGCCCTCTTCGGGTGTCTTGAGGAAAAAGGCTTCGACGGGTGACAGCGCATTGCGTGCCTTCTCGATCATGCCCGTCCCTTCGAGCCCCTTGTCGGCCACCTTGGTGAAGACCGACCCCGGGTGCAGACAGTACGCCTGCAGGTGAGACTGCTCAGCATAGCGACGTTGAAGCTCGCGGGTCATATGCATGAGCGCGAGCTTGGAGTTGCCATAGGCTGCCCAGGAATCGTACGGCCTCGTTCTTCCAAACAGGTCGTCGTTCGATCCCTTTACGTGCAGGTGCGAGACCACGTTGACGACGCGTGCATCGCCGGTCGCCCGGCCCGTTCTCTCGAGCAGCGGAAGCAACAGATGTGTGAGATGCGCGCTGCCCAGATGGTTCGTCCGCCAGTGAATCTCGAAGCCGTCGTCTGTGAGGCGAGGCTCTTTCCAGCGAGACAGCAAGTCCAAGTGGATCCCGGCATTGTTGATCAACGCATCGAGCCTGTCCCCGTGGTTTTCGACAAGCCATCGAACGAAGCTCGCTACTGAATCGCTGTACGCAAGGTCGAGCTCGTGCGCGTAGACTCTCTGGCGCGCTTCGGCGTACTGCAACCGCGCCCGCAGCGCATCGGCGGCAGCGTCGGGGTTCGAGCGCGTCGTGATCACGACCGAAGCTCCCCACGAGGCAAGGGTCCGAGCCGTCTCGAACCCGAGAGAACCTGGACTCGCCCCAGTGACGATCATCGACTTGCCGGTGACGTCGACCGGCTCAGCGTACGCTGTCCGGACGAAGCGGGCGCGGATGAAGTCGTGAACGCTCATGAGCGAACACTTACCACACTAGGCTAGGCCAAGGCGCAGCGGCTTCGATTTCGAATGCGAGCTCGAGAAGCGTTCGTTCGTCACCCAGTGCCGAGGCGAACTGCACGCCGAGAGGGAGCCCCTCATTGCTTCGGCCCAAGGGTAGCGACATGGCCGGGCCACCGGAGACGTTCTGCGTCGGTGTGAACGGGATGAACCACTTCGTACGCTCGAGCAATGTGTCGAATGGAACTTCTGGCCCGATGTAACCGTGCTCCGGCGGCGGCATGGTCACGGTCGGATTCATGAGGACGTCGTAGTCGTCGAAGCCACGAGCATATTTATGGGCAAATTTCCTCAAACGAAAAATGGCCATGGGAGCCGCGCTCGCGTTCTCCTTGAAGTAGCGCGCGAGCCCCTCGGTGAACTCCTCGACCTTGGTCCTGTCGAAGTCCGGGTCGACGAGCCGCGTACCGAACCGAGTGGCCGCGAAACCCAGCATCGCCCAGAACAAGAAGAAGTCTTCGAGAAAGCCGTCATCGAACGGGCGTGGCACTTCTTCGACTGAATGCCCGAGGGACTCGCAGAGTTTGGCTGCGTCGGCTACCGCTGCGACGCAATCGGGGTGGGAGGGCGTGTTCTCATCGAGCTCGGTGAAGAACCCTATTCGCAAACGCCTACCGGGTCGTGTCACCGAACCGATCTCGGGCAGCTTCGGATTTCGGTAGTAACGCTCGGCGGCGTGGAAGAAGACCGCAGTGTCGCGGACAGTTCGGCTCAGCATCCCTTGGTGAACGATTTTCACCGGGAAAAGCTCCGAGCCCTCCACCTCGACGAGTCGACCGCGCGACGGTTTCAGCCCGACCAGGCCACAGCAAGACGCAGGAATCCGAATCGACCCTCCCCCATCGTTGCCATGCGCAATCGGAACGACCCCTGCCGCGACCAGCGCAGCGGAGCCACCGGACGACCCGCCCGGAGAAAACCCCGGCTTCCAGGGATTGTGGGTTGGCCCATAGACCAGCGCTTCGGTGGTTCCGGTGAGACCGAACTCGGGCATGGTGGTCTTGCCGAGGTTGATCAGACCGAGCGAGAGAAACTGCTTGGCGAAGGGAGAGCTCTTTTCGGCCGGCTTTCTCGGAATTCCTCGCGATCCGTGCAAGGCGGGGGACCCGGCAACGGGCTCGTTGTCCTTGATGAATGACGGCACACCGGCAAAGGCCCCATCGCACGGGCGTTGAACCTGCTGACGCGCGGACTCGAACAAGGGCGTGGCGATCGCGTTGAGCAACGGGTTCACCCGCTCTGCACGCGCGATGGCGGCGTCGACGGCCTCACTCGCCTGGATCTCACCGGTCCGGATCAGTCGGGCGATCTCGACGGCGTCGGATGTGCCGAGGACGTCATCACACACCGCCGTCACGGCATTCGTTTCCGTCACACAGTCAGCTCGCACACATAGTGAATATCACATAGCCTCGCCCCATGGCATCTGGTTCTACCAAGGCGATTGTCGCGGCCTTGTTCGCGAATCTCAGTATCGCGATCGCGAAGTTCATCGGCTACGCGTTCACCTCGTCCTCGTCGATGCTGGCCGAGGCGATTCACTCGGTCGCCGATACGGCGAACCAGGCCCTCTTGCTCCTAGGAAGCCGGCAGGCCGCAAAGGATGCAACGCCGGACCACCCGTTCGGGTTCGGGCGGGAACGTTACTTCTGGTCGTTCATCGTTGCGCTCGTGCTTTTTACACTTGGTGGGCTCTTCGCCATCTATGAGGGGTGGCACAAGCTCGGTGAGGGGAGCCACGAGGTCTCCAACGTCCAATGGGCCATCGGCATTCTAGTCCTCGGCATCTTCCTGGAAGGTTATTCCTTCCGCACGGCAGTGAAAGCATCGCGCCCGCTCAAGCGGAGAGCCACCTGGTGGGAGTTCATTCGCCATTCGCGCACCCCGGAGCTGCCGGTCGTGCTGCTGGAAGACTTCGGAGCGCTCACGGGTCTCACTCTTGCACTCACGGGGATATCGGTCGCCGCCGTCACCGGTGACTCTCGCTGGGATGCTTATGGAACCATCGCCATTGGCGTGCTTCTGGTGGTGATCGCCACCGTGCTCGTATTCGAAATGAAGAGCCTCTTGATCGGTGAGTCTGCGTTAGCACCGATGCGGAAGACGATCGTCGAGGCCATCGAGGGGACCGAGGACGTTAGCCGCCTGCTGCATATGCGCACCCAGCACATTGGGCCGGACGAGCTTCTGGTCGCGGCCAAGGTTCAACTCCGGCCTGGTCTCGACACGGCGGGCGTTGCCGCCGCGATCAATAGAGCCGAACGCCGCGTCCGCGAGGCGGTCACGATCGAATGCATGATCTACCTCGAGCCCGACGTGTTCGATCCCGAGCACCCCGACCTCCCAGCAGGCTGAGAGGCCGGCTACCAGTCGATGATCGCGGCACCCCAGGTGAAGCCCGAGCCGAACGCCACGGTCGCGATCTTCATGCCCCGCTCGAGCCTTCCCTCCCCCTGCGCTTCGGCAAGCATGATCGGGATTGTGGCGGCGGTCGTGTTGCCGTAGCGCTCGATGTTGTGGAACAGCTTGTCCTCCGAAAGCCCGAGCTGCTTCGCTACGTACTGATTGATTCTCAGATTGGCCTGGTGGAAGAAGAACAAGTCGACGTCGTCTAGCGTGAGGCTTTGCTTCTGAAATTCTTTCATCAGCGCGCCGATCATGCGTTCGACGGCATGCTTGAAGACGAGCCTACCTTCCATGTGCGCAAACATGTAGTCAGGTGCGACTTGTCCGATGCCTTCCTCGTTCCGCGGAATGAACGGACGCTTCCTGATGTCCCACACCCTCTGCGAGAGAGCGTCGGCATGCCGCCCGTCGGCCCCCAAGTGCCAGCTGCGAATGCCCCGGTCTTCCTCGGTCGCGCTGACGATCACGGCGCCCGCACCATCGCCAAATAGAGAGGACACGGTGCGCCCGGCCGTCGAAAGATCGAGCGCCGCCGAGTGGACCTCGGCGCCAACCAATACGACGTTGTCGACAGCACCGCACTGCACCATCGACGTCGCCGTGGCGAGCCCGTACAGAAAGCCGGAGCATTGATTTCGAACATCCAGGCAACCAACGAAGTGATTCACGTCGTCGTCGGTCAGTCCGAGCTTGGCTTGGAGGTACACACCGGACCCCGGGAAGCAGTGCTCGGAGGAAAGGGTCGCGAAGATGATCATTCCGATATCGGTCTTCGTGAGCTCTGCGCGTTGGAGCGCCATCTCCACGGCGGGAACAGCCAGGTCCGACGTACCGACACCGTCCGCGGCGAAACGTCGCGCCTCGATGCCAGTGCGCTGCTCGATCCATTCGTGGCTGGTATCGATCCCGTAGCGGTTTCCTAGCTCCTCGTTGGTGACGACGTCGTCAGGGACGTAGAAGCCAGTTCCGGATATGTATGCGTTCGGCAAAGGTCCTCCAGGGCGTCTTCCCAGCAAGTATTACACCAAACGCCGCACGCCACGGGACAAATTCCGAGCGGTCGACGACGCGAAGCAGGTCTGACACGATTTGCGCTCCTGCAGTGAAGCTCAAGTACATCCCGAATCTGATTTGCGTCGCGCGCATCATTCTGGTGGCGCCGATCGTTTGGGCCCTACGGGAGCAACGCTACGGGCTCGCCCTAGCGCTGATCTTGATTGCCGGGCTCTCTGACGCCTTGGACGGCTACCTGGCGAGGCGCTTCGACTGGCGCACGCGCCTCGGTGGCCTCCTCGACCCGGCGGCCGACAAGCTGTTGATGTTCGCGGCCTTCGTGACTCTGGCCTGGATTGGCTTGGTGCCGGTCTGGTTCTCAGCGGTCGTCGTGGGCCGGGACATCCTCATCATCAGCGGCACGATCATCTACCAGCTAACCGTCGCCCCCATTCACGGCGAGCCCACCGGCGCAAGCAAGCTAAACACCGTCTTCCAGATCCTGTTCATTCTTCTCGCCATCACCCACGCCTGGCTAGGTCAGCCGCACATCATCGTCCTACGAATGCTCGGTGTCGCAATCCTAACGACGATCGCAATCAGCACAGTCCAATACGTAACAACCGGATTCAGCCGACGACGAGAACATAGGAGTACGTAAACTGCATCACCGGAGAACGGCTCCCGACGCACGTGCTCGCGAGCGGGACCCGCTCGGCCATCTCCTTACGTCGATATACGGCTAGCCTCCCCCCCACTCGCTGTGCCGCACATCGCGAGCCGTTCTCCTGTGTAGAAGTCGATGTACGGAGGGGGGTCGTGTGTGACGTGCTTGGACTTAACCCTTTGAAAAAGGGGACTGTCCCCTTTTTCCTTCTTCGTGGATGGTTCCGTGTGGAGGGGCACGGCGGGGCGCGATGCGGGGACCCAGCGGCGTAGCGAGTGACAATCGGCAAGACAGCAACCACCCCCGATTGGGCGCGAGCTCCGAGGGGAGGCTTGCGTGGCCTCAGGCCCCAAGCCCCTCCGGCCACCTTTGCAAGCCGACCCGTCCGCAGGGTTCCCGTGTCGTGTCCCGCCGTGCCCCGGTTCGCTCGCGAGCACGTGCGTCGCGTGCCGTTCTCCGGTTGTACAGTTGACGCTGTATTCTGTGGTCACTCGGGTGGTGGAGGGAGCTTTGTTCCTGGGGTTTTGCCTTCCATCCGGTGCGATACGAAC
>Ga0316187_10000236_pt1 | contig 40579 bp, 34 predicted proteins | sample CroRivburrow1_MG_FD_204927 | JGI IMG/M metagenome (GOLD analysis project Ga0316187, IMG submission 204927) | Coastal sediment microbial communities from Maine, United States - Cross River worm burrow 1 | ecosystem: Environmental > Aquatic > Marine > Coastal > Sediment | place: USA: Maine... | reverse complement strand
AACAAGTGCACGGAAAGTTTTACCATGAAAACGCCCCGGTTCGCAATTCATCGTAAATACAGAGCCTGAATCAAATGTCCTTTTCAGGGACTGGCTTAACCCGTTCTTAACCAAAAACGTTAACTTTTAGCACCATCGAGAAGGTGGATTCGGTTCCATCAGGGATTGGCCTGTCGTTCAGACAGTCCGGTCGGGGCAGCGAAAAGAGAATTGGGTCATGAAGCCAGGCATTCCGTGGAGCGTTAAAGGCATTGACGACAAGGCGCGAGAGATTGCAAAGGACGCTGCGCGCTCGCAAGGCCAGACCTTGGGTCAGTGGTTGAACCTTAAAATTCTGGAAAGCGCCGGTGAAGAGGCTGATCTGGCGGCGCGGGCGACCCGCAAGAAGGCATCGTCTTCTGTGACCAGCCGCACTTCCCGCTCCGGTTCTGCGGCAACACCGCGCGGCAAGTCAGCAGACGCGGCGCAACACAAATCCACCGCGGATGACAATTCCATCGAGCGCAAACTTGACTTCCTGGTTTCGCGGTTGAGCGATCTGCAGGAACGCGATCCGGGCACCGACAGACCTCGCCATGCGCTGTCTGCTGTTTCGCGACCGGAACAAGCCAGCAACATGGCTATGGACCGATTGCTGGATCGCATTGAAAAAGGCGAGCAACACGCCCGCGAAAGCGTCAAGACACTGGGCAGGCGGGTCGAGAAGATCGGTGACCGGGTTGAGGAAATCGCGCTGCGTCCGGTTGAAATCAATGCCCGCGAAGTGCCCGGATTCAGTGCGCTTGAAGGTGCCGTCCGCAGTATTGTCGACCGGATTGAAAAGACAGACACGCAGTCGCGTGCAGCAATCGGCCAGTTGCAGAACCGCATTGTCGAGCTGGACGGCAAGGTCCAGTCGACGTCACCCAATAGTGACAAATCCCGGATCGTGGCGGATCTGGAAGTCCGCATGAAAGAACTGGCAGCCCGCGTGGAACAGACCGCCAACAGCGGTGAAGACCCACAGCTCAAAGCCATGTTCGAAGCCCGTATTCGCGAGCTTGCCGAGCGCATTGACACGGTACGTCATTCGGCAGAAGCCATCGGTCAGAAAGCCCAGGCAACAGCGGGCAAAGCCGCACAGGAACAGGCGAGTGCCATCGAAACCCGCCTGGCCGAACTTGTCGAACAGGCCGAGCAGAAACTCAAGGATGCAGGTTCTTCTGACAAAGGGCTGCTGTCCATCCAGTCAGAGATCAGCGATTTACACAATCGCTTTGAAGAAGTACGTCAGCAGTCTGCATCCGAGCAGGAGGTTCAGGCACTGCGCAGTGCACTTGAAATGCTTTCAAGCAGGGTCGACGAGGCTCCCGGGCCAGAACCAATTGCGCAGATCGAGCAGCGTATTTCGGATTTAAGTCAACAATTGCAGCAAGTTAGCCAACCTGCTGACTATCAGCCGCAACTCGGCGCCCTGGAAGAGCGCATCGAGGCCCTGGACAGCCAGATTGCAGCTTCCTCGTCTGAGGCGATTCCGCAGATAACCACCCAGATGAACTCAATCGAGCAGAGATTGAGCGCAACCGAAAAACAGCTGGGCGGCCTTGCGACAATCGAGAACTCCATACAGAAGCTGTTTGCCAGCCTCGAGGAAGGCCGCGCCGAAGCCAGAACCCTTGCAACTTCTGCCGCCATGACCGCGTCCGGCGGGACAACTGAACCATCCGCGGAGTTGCAGGCTCTTCAGGACGGTCTTGCCGCTGTCAGGGCCAATGCCGAGACAGCGGACCAGCGCACCCAGGCCACACTGGAAGCTGTTCATGAAACCCTGGCCCAGATCATCACCAAGCTTGGTGAATTTGACAGCCAGAAAGACGCTGCAGTTCATCCCGCCCAGTCAGCTGCGGTCGCGAACAGAGCTGAACGCAGTGCACTGACAGACGAAGCGGCATCGTTTTCGGCAGCGCCGCAGGCCACGGCACCGCAGGCGTCACCTGCCGATGAAGCTGCCCGCAATGACATGAACGACAGCACCTTCCTGCCGTCGTCGCCAGACGGTCACGGCTCTGAAATCACATCCGGCACGCAACCTTCCCATGACCCGCTGCTTGCATCTGCCGACTCACAATCCGAGCCCAAGGACTGGTTGTCTGTGGTCCGGTCTCATATGGCCGAACAGCACGGAATCAGCCCTGGTCTGTCCATGTCGATGGCAGCGCAGACAATGGCTGAAGGCGATGACGCTGACCTGGCCGATGAGCATGTTGATTTCATAGCTGCAGCGCGCCTTGCTGCAGCCACCGGCCAGCAAAATCCAGCCGGTGTACCTCTCGAAGCTGCACCATCTGACCTGGGTGGGTTCAGCCCGCGCGCAGATGATGCCAACCCTCAGCCAGATCAGTCGGCGTCCGGCTTGTCACGGAAGCTGCGCAAAAAAAGCGCTGACAGCGGTGGATCGGACAGCCCATCCGGATCCAACCGCAAACGGCTGATTCTGGCAGCCGCCGTACTGCTTGCCGCCGTTTCCGCCTACACGACCAATGCCGGCCTGTTCAACCTGACCTCTGACACGAAAGATTCAATTTCCGCGCCAGCGATCGACAAGACATCCAGCAGGGTTGCACCAGTGCAGGAACACAAGCCGCAATCGTTGCCTGCAAGCACCGACTTACCAACATCTGCAGCACCGGTTGAAGCAACAGAAACAACGGATCACAACAACCGCATGCAAGCCGACCCGATCACAACTTCATCCGTCGCGCCCGCAGACACATCTGATCCGCTCCTGTCGCAACTGCCGAACAGGCCCGAAAATGTTCCGACCCCTTTCGGTGCTGCTGAACTGCCCGAGCAAATCGGCCCCGCCGAACTTCGCCACGCCGCCCTGAATGGCAATGCCAATGCCCAGTTCATCATCGCCAGCAGATACCTGGAGGGCAGGAAAGTCGGCCGCGATCATGCAAAGGCCGCGCAATGGTACACTCGTGCCGCAGAAAGTGGCCTTGCAGCGGCGCAGTATCGTATTGGAACTCTCTATGAACGCGGTAGCGGCGTTGCACAGGATCGCGTCCGCGCGATGTCGTGGTATGCCAAGGCGGCCACCCAGGGAAATATCAAGGCAATGCATAACCTCGCGGTGATGTCTGCCGATACGGCGAACGGCAAGCCTGACATGGCGCGGGCGGCCACATGGTTCGCTGCTGCTGCCCAGCATGGTTTGCCCGACAGCCAGTACAATCTGGCTGTCCTGAATGAACGTGGACTTGGCGTCGAAAAGAATATCAAGGAAGCCTACAAATGGTATGCGATTGGCGCCAAAAGCGGTGACCGCGATGCAATCAAGAAAACCAGGGAACTGACCGCAACACTGGATAAGGCCACACTCGCGCGTATCGAACAGTCGATCGCATCCTGGCAGCCGACGGCACCCCGGCGCGCAGCCAACCTGGTTTCGATTTCCGATTCGTCATGGGGCATTGAAAGCAACACTCGCCAGGCGTCTGCAAAGGCACCCGCCGGGCAGCTCTCTACCCAGCCGGCCAGCGCACAGGACCGGATCAGGCTGGTGCAGCAACTGTTGGCCAGCAAGGGTTTCGACACGGGAAGCGCTGATGGAGAAATGGGGCCAAGCACGGCAAACGCCATCAGGCTCTACCAGCTGCGCAACGGCCTGCCTGTCAACGGTATTGCGTCAAAGCAGTTGCTGGAACATCTGCAAAAGAGCTGATCCAGGGCGCCTTGAAAACCTGCTTCAGAAATGATCGGTATGTTTCATTTACAATGCGCAATTGCTTTGTATGCCGATTATGTATGGTACACTCGTCTGCAGGCGAAAAATGCTCGAAAAGGCATACAGCCTTGTGTTGCGCTTTTTCATCATCATTCGAATGTTTTCTTTCAAACAGAATTGCATAAGATTAATGAGTCCTGGCCCTAAGACATGAAACTGCCCGAAGCCATTACCAAGATACCAGGCCCGGCCCTGTGGCTCGGCCTGGCCGGCCTGTTGCCGTTCTGGCTGCCCTTGCTGGTGCAAGGCACTCGGGGCGAATTGCATGCACCCTCACACGGCTTGCTGATCCAGATGGGATATGCGGCTGTCATCCTGTCATTTCTCGGTGGCATACGCTGGGGCGCGGCGCTCAAACTGCCGCGCGGCCCGCTGCAGGCCACCTTGTTCGTGTTGTCGGTCTTGCCGCCACTGGCAGGATTTGTAGCCTTGTTGCTGCCGGCAACCGTTGGCCTGATTTTGCTGATCGGCGGGTATCTGGTGCAGGGCGTATGGGATGTCCAGTCCGCTCAACGCGGCGAGCTGCCGGCATGGTATGCAAGCTTGCGGGCGCTGCTGACAACAGGCGCGGTACTGGCGCTGATTGCGGCAATTGTGATGCGTATCGCGGAAATGTGAAGCAATATCGGTTCGTGCGAGCTCATGGTTTCCTTAAAGCACGGCACGTCCCGGCAGCACATGCAACGCCATTTTGCCGACCATGATCACCCGGAAAGCCTCGCCGGCGAGCAACGGGCGGAACGCGTCATGGCGCACATCCAGGCCACCTGTATAGGCGCCGAATGCGGGCAGGATGATGCGTGTCGGCGAAATGACAAAGCATTTTGTGCGCAATCTGCGGCCCCGCCGCTTGATGGCTGCTACCGGATGCAGGTGACCGGCGATCTCGTTCACGGCCCCGACACCGGGCTCATGGCGAAGCGTAATACCACCCAGCGCGATCTCTGAAGACCTGGAACCGGGCAGGTATTCCGGCAGGCAGGGGTCATGGTTGCCGGACAACCAGGTCAAGTCCGCTGCCGCTGCCAGTTGTTCCAGCAGTCCACGATCATCCGGCGCCATGCGGTCAGGGCCGGCAGCGTCGTGGAAGCTGTCACCCAGCAACATCACCCTGGATGGTGCCCATTTCGCCATCGCCGCGCGCAATGCCAGCAACCCGGCACGGGTGTCATATGGCGGCAGCAGCCGACCCTGGTGAGCGCGCGACGAGCCCTTTTCCAGATGCAGGTCGGCGACCAGCAGTGTGTCGTATGCCGGCACATAAAGTGCGCCTGACAGACAGGGCAGAAAATCTATGTCACCAAGCCGCATGACCATGGCGTCAGACGAGCCGCATGGCTTCGTCAACAAGGTCGTCGGCAGCTTCGGCAAGCAGAGCGTCATGTGCCTCGCCATAAACCGGTTCGCGTCCGATCTCAAGCATCACCGGCACCGCCAGCGGCGATACCTGCGCCAGCGCCTTGTGAACAATGTTTCCCTTGATGCGCGCCAGCATCATCGCCAACCGTTTTGCATCGATCAGCCCGGAGGCCGCGTCATCCCATGCTGCCTTCAGCAACCAGTGATCAGGCTGATGGGTGCGCAACACGTCATAAATCAGATCGGCAGACACGGTCATCTGCCTGCCCGATTTTTCCTGCCCCGGCCAGCGCCTCTCGATCAGGCCGGCAATGATGGCACAGGTGCGGAAGGTGCGCTTCATCAGCATGGATTCCGCCAGCCAGGCGTCCAGATCATCGCCAAGCATGTCCTGGTCAAACAGGTCTGCCAGCGACAACCTGCCGGTCTCGACGGCAAGCGATACATCGCGCACACACCATACCGACAGGGCATAGTCATTGCATACAAAGCCCAGCGGCTGCATGCCGGCACGCTCCAGCCGCCGCGTCAGCAACATGCCAAGTGTCTGGTGCGCCAGCCTGCCGTCAAACGGATAACACATCAGATAGTGCTTGCCGGCCCTGGGAAATGTCTCGACCAGCATCTGGTGAGCCTGCGGCAACACCGACTTGCGTTGCTGGACTTTCAGCCAGTCACGCACCTGGTCCGGCAGATAGGCCCAGCTGGCCGGCTCGGCCAGCATGGCGCGCACCCGGCCTGCCAGATAGGTCGACAGGGGAAACTTGCCGCCCTGATAGGACGGTATCATCGGTTCGGTCGCATCTGCCCGGCTGACCAGCGCGTTGAGTTCCTCGACAGCTTCCAGCCGCAATATCTGGCCTGCAAACAGGAATGTGTCGCCAATGCGCAACTGCTCGATGAACCATTCCTCCACTTCCCCCAGAACCTTGCCGCCCCATTTGGTCAGGGGTCTGCCGGCAGACGAACGGCGTTTGCCGGCCAGCTTGACCTTCATCATCTCGGCTTCAACGATGGTACCGGCGTTCATGCGATAGGTCTGTGCGAGGCGGGGATGGGTCAGCCGCAAGCGCCCGTCGGGCAGCTGTTTCAACCTGGCAAACCGCTCATAGGTTCGCAGCGCATAACCGCCTGTCGATACGAAATCCACCGCCTGATCAAAATCCGCCCGGACCAGGTTTCGATAGGGCCACGCCGAGATGATCTCGGCATAAAGCCCGTCCGGATCAAACGGCGCGGCAACCGCAGACCCCATAATGTGTTGCGCCAGCACGTCGCGTTTCAGTTCCGCAGGGCCTTCGCCATCCTGGGCACCCTCGAATGCGGCAATACGCGCCGCCTCGCATTCCAGTACCTCAAACCGGTTTGACGGCACCAGCAAGGCACGCGAGGGTTCTTCATAGCGGTGGTTTGCACGGCCGATGCGCTGCAGTATCCGGCTTGAGCCCTTCGGTGCCCCCACATTGATGACGAGGTCCACATCGCCCCAGTCTATGCCCAGGTCCAGTGTAGAGGTGCACACCACGGCGCGAAGCGATCCTGCGGCCATGGCCGCTTCCACCTTGCGGCGCTGCGAAACATCCAGCGAGCCGTGATGCAGGGCAATCGGCAATGCGTCCTCGTTCAAGGTCCACAGTTCATGAAAAACGCGTTCCGCCTGCGATCTGGTGTTGGTGAACACCAGTGCCATGCCGGCAGACTTGACGGCCTCATATATGTCGGGAAGCGCATAGGCCGCAGAATGACCCGACCATGGCATTCGGACCTCATCATCGCACCGCAGGATGGAGATGTCCGGTTCGGCCCCGCCGGGCGCATGCACAAACGCAGCCATATGTTCAACGCCCGCTTCGTCCTGGGGCATCAGCCAGGCGCGCAGGGTATCGGGGCTTGCAACCGTGGCAGACAAACCAATGCGCCTTGATTGCGGGGCAAACCCGTGCAGCCTCGCCAGCGCCAGCGCCAACAGGCAGCCGCGCTTTGTCGGCGCCAGGGAGTGAAGTTCATCAAGGATAACCACCCGCAGGTTGGCAAAGTAGTGCTCGGCGCCATCCTGGGTGATCAGCAGCGACACCTGTTCGGGCGTGGTGATCAGAATATCCGGCGGGTTGGTTTTCTGGCGCTGGCGCTTGTGGGCCGGTGTATCGCCGGTGCGCGCCTCAACGCGAAGCTCGAGGTTCATTTCCCTGATCGGTGCTTCGAGGTTTCGCGTAATGTCGACAGCCAGTGCCTTCAAGGGCGAGACATACAGCGTGTGCAGTCCCCGGCCCGCGGCACCTTGTGCCAGTTCCACAAGCGACGGTAGAAATCCCGCCAGCGTCTTGCCGCCGCCGGTCGGCGCAATCAGCAGTGCCGAGCGCCCGGCGGACACGGTTTCCAGCATCTCGAGCTGATGAGGGCGGGGTTGCCAGCCACGGGCGGCGAACCAGTCGGCAAATATTGCCGGCAAACCGGATTGTGCTGATGGGCTATGCGAGGTGCTGGTGTCCATGTCTTTCAAGTATACGTGGTTTGAGCGCAATGCAGTTGACAATCACATGGCCACAAATGCCAATGCGCAGATGATGCCGATCACACATAAATCAGTTATCACGATGGCGGTCCCGATCATGCTGTCCAACGTGTCGCAGCCATTGCTGGGCGTGGTGGACACTGCCGTTATCGGACAATTGCCGCAAGCGCATTACATCGGCGCGGTTGCCATCGGCGCGCTGATTTTCTCGCTGGTCTACTGGGGCTTCGGTTTCCTGCGCATGGGAACGTCCGGTATAGCTGCCCAGGCCTATGGCGCCGGCGACGGCAAGGAACTTGCTGCCGTGCTGTATCGCGCCTTGTTGCTGGCGGCGGGCATCGGTGTGATCCTGCTGGTGCTTGCACCCCTGATCTCACGGTTGTCGTTCTGGCTGGTCGCGGCATCCCCGGAGATCGAGCGCGAGGCCAGGATCTATTTCGGCATACGCATCTGGTCGGCGCCATTTTCGCTGACAAACTATGCCATCATGGGCTGGCTGATCGGCATCGGACAAATGCGCTGGGCGTTTGCGGTGCAGATCTATCTGAATGTTGCCAACATGGCGCTTGATGCGCTGTTTGTGCTGTATCTCGGCATGGCCACCGCGGGCATCGGCTATGGCACCCTGATTGCAGAAGTCTCGTCTGCCTTTGTCGGTTTTGCGGTGGTCTGGATGTTCGTGCGCCGTGACGGAGAGCCGCCCTCGCGTGCCCGCGTCCTGGACCGGGCCAGGATCAAGCGCATGGTGCTGGTCAATAGCGACATCATGGTGCGCACATTCTGCCTGACGTTCGGCTTTGCATGGTTCGCTGCGCAGGGTGCGAAAATCAGCGATGTGGCAGTATCGGCCAACGCCATCCTGATGCAGTTGTTCTTCATGGGCAGCAATATGATTGACGGCTTCGCCACCGTCAGCGAAGCACTGGTCGGCCAGTCAGTCGGCGCCAGGTCGCGGCAACGCTACATGACGGCCGTGCGCATCTCATCGCAGTGGGCCATGGTTTCAGGGGCGCTGCTGTCACTTGGCGTCCTGCTGGCGGGGCCGTGGGCCATTGATCTCATGTCGGCAAACCCGGACATCCGGTCCTACGCGCGCAGCTTCCTGTGGTGGGCTGCACTGACACCTATTCTGGGGGCAGCGTGTTTCCAGCTCGACGGCATATTCATCGGTGCCACCCGCACCCGCGACATGCGCAACATGATGATCATCTCGCTGATTGTCTATCTGGCAGCAGGATACGGGTTGACACCGGTGTTCGGCAATCACGGGTTGTGGTTTGCCATGTGCCTGTTCTTCATTGTGCGCGGGGTCACGCTGTTTGTCCGGATGCCGGCACTTGCGCGTGATGTATTTGCCTGAACCATTTGTCCCGTTATAGCGTTCTCAGTGTTATGATATCCGACCCCGCAACATGGCTGTACCCGACCCCCAGCGGGCTTTATTGCGAGCCGGGTGATTTTTACATTGATCCCTCGCGCCCGGTGGAGCGCGCCATTGTCACACACGGCCACGCCGACCACGCCCGGCCTGGCAGTACGTCGGTTATGGCGACGCAGCAGACCCTCGACATCATGCAGGTACGCTACGGAGCGCGCGCCGGTGAAGAATTACAGGCCATCGGTTACGGTGAGGGCATTACCATCAACGGCGTCGATGTTGGCATGGCGCCTGCCGGTCACATACTGGGAGCTGCCCAGATCATTCTCGACTGGAAAGGCTACCGCGCGGTCGTATCCGGCGACTACAAGCGCGCTGCCGACCCCACCTGTGCCGGTTTCGAGGTGGTCAGATGCGATCTGTTCATTACCGAGGCCACTTTCGGCCTGCCGGTTTTCGTACATGAAAACGCTGCTGCAGAAGCTGCCCGTCTGGTCGCTTCTCTGGCTGGATCGCCACACCGCACCCATCTGCTGGGTGTCTACGGACTGGGCAAGTGCCAGCGCATGATTTCCCTGGTGCGCGCGGCAGGGTACGACAGGCCGATCTACCTGCACGGTGCCCTGACGGGCCTGTGCGACTACTACATCTCGCAGGGCGTGGAGCTTGGCGATCTTCTGCCGGTTGCAGATGCAGACCCGGAAACTCTCTCCGGCCAGTTGGTGCTGTGTCCCCCTTCTGCCATTGCCGATCGCTGGTCCAGGCGCATGAGCAATCCGCTGACCGCGTTTGCCTCGGGATGGATGCGGGTCAAGGCGCGGGCCCGTCAGCGCGGCGCAGAGCTTCCCCTCATCGTGTCCGATCATGCCGACTGGCCGGAGCTGCTGCAGACCATATCGGACGTTGACGCCGGTGAAATCTGGGTCACCCACGGCAGGGAGGATGCCCTGCTTCACCAGATATCGGCAATGGGTCTCAGGGGCAGAGCCCTGGCCCTGGTCGGTTTTGAAGACGAGGGGGAGTGACCCATGCAGGCTTTCGCCGAACTGATGAACCGCCTCGCCTTCACAAGTTCCCGCAACGCCAAGCTTGATCTGATGCAGGCCTATTTCCGGGCTACGCCGGATCCTGATCGCGGCATTGCACTGGCTGCGCTGACCGACGGCTTGAATCTGCGTCTGCCGTTCCGGCGGCTGGTGGCGGAGTTGCTGGAGCCTCATACAGACCCGGTGCTCTACAAGCTGTCGCGCGAGTATGTCGGCGATACGGCTGAGACCGTATCGCTGTTGTGGCCGGCGCAAAACAGTGGCGCAGCGGTTCCATCACTGACTGAAATCCACCAGACGCTGCACTCTCTCAAGCGGGCAGAGGCCGGACAGGTGCTGTCTGCCTGGCTTGACGCACTCGACGCCAATGGCCGCTGGGCATTGCTCAAGCTGATCACCGGCGGGCTTCGCATTGGTGTGTCGGCCCGACTCGCCAAAACAGCGGTCGCACAGGCGTTCGATCATGAGGTTGCAGATGTCGAGGAGGTCTGGCACGGGCTTGAGCTGCCATATGCTGACCTGTTCGCATGGCTGGAAGGCAGGACCGGCAAACCGGATCCGGGCGACACGCCGGTGTTCAGGCCGGTCATGCTGGCACACCCGGTGGAAGACGCAGACTTCGAGAAGCTTCAGCCTGAAGACTGGATCGCTGAATGGAAATGGGACGGTATAAGGGTGCAACTGGCCGGAAACGGCAGCGAGTTGCGGCTGTACTCGCGCACCGGCGACGACATCTCCAGATCATTTCCTGACATCGGCGATGCATTCATGGGCTTTTCAGGCGTGGCCGACGGCGAGTTGCTGGTGGTGCGCGACGGTCATATCGCGCCGTTCAATGACCTTCAGCAACGCCTCAACCGCAAGAGCGTCAGCGCGTCCATGGTAAAGGACTACCCGGCCCACATCCGGTTTTACGACCTGTTGTTTGATGGCGGCAGCGACGTTCGCGCGTTCGACTTCCCGGCCCGGCGCAACCGGCTCAAGACCCTGCTGGCAATCAATGATTTTACGCGTGGATCGTTGAGCGAGGTCATCGAGTTCACGGCGTTTGAGCAATTGACGGTTCTGCGCGATGGCGCGCGCGACGCCAATATTGAAGGCCTGATGCTGAAGCGCATCGCTTCGCCCTATCTGGCCGGGAGACCGAGGGGGCACTGGTTCAAGTGGAAACGCGATGCGCTCACTGCCGATTGCGTGATGATGTATGCCCAGCGCGGCTCCGGCAAACGCTCATCGTTCTACTCCGACTATACCTTTGGCGCCTGGCGCACAGGTGATGACGGTCATGATGAGCTGGTGCCGGTGGGCAAGGCGTATTCCGGCTTTACCGACGAAGAGCTGAAGAAACTGGACAAGTTTGTCCGCAACAACACAACCGACCGGTTCGGACCAGTACGTGCGGTCGCACCGGAACTGGTGTTTGAGGTGGCATTTGATGCCGTGCAGCCATCGACGCGTCACAAGTCGGGTATTGCCATGCGTTTTCCACGCATTCATCGCATTCGCTGGGACAAACCGGCCAAAGAAGCAGATCATCTCGACACACTCCTGACATTGGTAGCCAAATAGAAGGACAGCTTTCACAATTCAGCGAGGAAACGATGGATATCGACAAGATGAAGACACTTGTCTCGGCAGGCAAAATGGGCCGCCGGGACTTTATTCAGCTTTCTGTTGCAGCGGGACTGACCGCAGCGGCCGGAGAAACCCTGTTCTCGGCAACGGCTCGCGCGACACCCAAAAAGGGCGGACACCTCAAATCTGCCGTCGGCCACGGCTCCACGACGGACTCGCTTGATCCCGGCACATGGGAAAACTCGCATGTCGGCGATCTCGGCTATATCCCTTATGACTACCTGGTCGAGATCGACACGAAGAATTCGCCGGCGCCCGGGCTGGCCGAAAGCTGGGAAGCATCCGCGGAAGTTGACCGTTGGGTGTTCAAGCTGCGCAAGGGCGTGGAATTCCACAACGGTAAATCACTTGACGCGGAAGATGTCGTTGCCTCCATCAACCACCACAGGGGCGCGGATACAAAATCGGCTGCCAAGTCGATCCTCGAGATCATCAAGGACGTGAAGGCCAATGGCAAGGACGAGGTGGTCTTTGAACTGAGTTCGGGCTCGGCGGACTTTCCGTATGTTGTGTCTGACTATCACCTGCCCATCATGGCAGCCAAGGATGGCAAGATGGACTGGGCCTCCGGCAACGGCACCGGCCCGTTCAAACTTGAACGCTTTGACCCCGGTGTGACCATCGAGGCCAAGCGCAACGACAATTATTACGGCGACGCCAATTTCGATGAAGTGTCGGTGCTGTCGGTCAGCGATGTGGTCGCCCGCCAGAACGCCCTGAACTCGGGCAATGTGGATTATATCGACCGTCCTGACCTGAAGACCGTTTCGTTGCTGAAGCGAAATCCGGGCATCGAAATAGAACAAGTCACCGGTTTCGGTCACTATGTTGCGCCGATGAACACCACAATGGCGCCGTTCGACAACAAGGATGTTCGCCTGGCTCTCAAATATGCAATCGACCGGGAAGAACTTGTGAAAAAAATCCTCCTGGGCTTTGGTTCGGCAGGCAACGACAATCCCATCTCGAAGTCGATCAAATATGCCATCGATCCCGAACCACGTCATGTCTACGACCCTGACAAGGCCAAATTCCATCTCAAGAAAGCCGGGCTGAACAGCCTGAAAATCGACCTGTCAGCGTCGGAAGCCGCGTTCAGCGGTTCACTTGATACAGCTGTGCTGATGTCCGAATCGGCCAAGGCCTGCAATATCGACATCAACGTGGTGCGCGAGGCATCCGACGGTTACTGGTCCAATGTGTGGATGAAAAAACCGTGGTGCATGTCGTTCTGGAGCGGTCGTCCAACGGCGGACTGGATGTTCACAACAGCTTATGCAGCCGAAGCGAAGTGGAACGACACGTTCTGGAAAAACCCGCGCTTCAACGAATTGCTGAAATCTGCGCGCGCCGAACTCAATGACACCAAGCGTGGTGAGATGTATGCCGAAATGCAGACTCTCCTGCAGGATGACGGTGGCATCATGGTATTGATGTTCAACGACTTTGTGACTGCGCGGAGCACGAAACTGGCGCACGGCGAGATGAACTCAAACTATGACCATGACGGCGGATACATGTATCGCCGCTGGTGGTTTGCCTGATCTCGCCACACTGACATAGGTACAGCGGCAGCACTTTCTTGAACCGGTCAGGTTTACGGGTGCTGCCGTTTTCTTTGAAATGAGGCACAATAAGGGCTGGTCATGCCCGGATTTTTTTGCGACCCTTCGCGCAGTGGGGAACGAAGCCAGACACTTTGGCGGCAAGGTGTACGTTGGGTTGCGTTAGGGAGTTAGGTGGAACATGCATCCGATTTTGCGGACTGTACTGCAAAGACTGGGCCTTGGCCTGCTGACCCTGTTTGTCGTCTCCATCATTATTTTCAGCTCGCTGCAGTTCCTGCCCGGTGATTTTGCCACTTCGGTACTTGGACAGTCGGCCACACCTGAAACAGTTGCGGCATTCCGCCGGGAACTGGGTCTCAATGATCCGGCAGTCACGCGCTACATCCAGTGGATTGGCGGCGTGTTGCAGGGAGATTTCGGATCATCGTTTTCCGGTCGCAGCCAGGGCCGTGAACGCGAGGTCATGGAACTGATCGGTCCGCGCTTGTGGAACACCTTGTTCCTCGCGTCGATGACCGCGATTATCGCCGTGCCACTGGCACTTACGCTCGGCATCACGGCTGCCCTGTATCGCAATTCGTTTTACGATCGCATGGTCAACGCAACGACGCTGACAACAATTTCGTTTCCCGAGTTCTTCGTCGCCTACATCCTGATCCTGTTGCTGGCGACACTGTGGAAAGTCTTTCCCTCGCTGGCAAACGTCCGTGAATCCACTGACATGATCGACAGGATATACATGACCGCGCTGCCGGCCCTGACACTTACACTGGTGATTGTCGCCCACATGATGCGGATGACCCGTGCGGCCATCATCAACCTGCTGGCAAGCCCCTATATCGAGATGGCGCGGCTGAAGGGTATTTCCAAATCCAGCGTCATCATCAAGCATGCATTGCCCAATGCCTGGGCGCCGATCGTCAACGTGATTGCCTTCAACCTTGCCTACCTCGTGGTTGGCGTGGTCGTGGTGGAAGTGGTGTTCGTCTATCCTGGCGTCGGGCAGTTGATGGTGGATGCTGTAACCACGCGCGACATCCCAGTGGTGCAGGCCTGCGCGCTTATCTTCGCGGCCACCTATATCCTTCTCAACCTGTTTGCCGACATCGTATCCATCGTAACCAATCCGAGGCTGTTGCACCCAAGATGAGCACCGATGACCAAACATATTCCGCCGCTGGCGAGGTGGCATCGGTCGCACTGCGCAGAACATGGTGGGACCGCACCTGGCGAAGCCTGAAAAAGGCGCCGGTTACTGCCTGGTTCGGCATGATTGTGATTGCCTGTTATGTGATCGTTGCGGTGTTTGCTCCCATCATCGCACCGTATGGTCAAAGTGAAATATTCGAGACACCTTATGCGCCCTGGAGTTCGGAGTTCTGGTTCGGAACCGACCAGCTCGGGCGCGATGTGCTGTCGCGGCTTATATATGGCGCACGCAACACTATCGGAATTGCGGTGGCAACGACGGCGCTGTCCTTCCTGATCGGCGGCAGTCTCGGCGTTATGGCGGCCATCAACCGGTCCTGGCTGGATCAGGCCCTCAGCCGTTTTGTAGATGTCCTGATGGCGATACCAAGCCTGATTTTCTCGTTGATGCTGCTGTCGATCTTCGGTTCCAACGTTATCAACCTGATTATCATTATCGCGGTACTGGATGCCACCAGGGTGTTCCGGCTGGCCCGTGCCGTTTCGTTGAACGTGGTCGTCATGGACTATGTGGAGGCATCGCGGCTGCGCGGTGAATCGCTCAGCTGGGTCATGCGACGCGACATACTGCCCAATATCCTGCCGCCACTGGTTGCCGAATTCGGTTTGCGGTTCTGTTTCGTTTTCCTGACCATAGCATCGCTGTCATTCCTGGGTGTCGGCATCCAGCCGCCCACGGCTGACTGGGGTTCCATGGTTCGCGAAAATGCCCAGCTGATTTCATTTGCCGAATATGACATGAAAGCCGCCATGACCCCGCTGCTGCCCGCCGGCGCCATTGCGCTGTTGACGGTGGCGGTCAACTTCGTGGTCGACTGGTTCCTGCACAAGACAAGTGGTATCCGCGATGAAAAGTGACTCGGAAAATCGCACAGCAGGTGACCTGCTGCTGGATATGCGGGATATTCATATAGAGGGATTTTCCGACGATATCTGGCACCCGATCATCAAGGGTGTGGACCTGAAGCTGCATCGTGGCGAGATCATGGGGCTGATTGGCGAGTCCGGCGCGGGCAAGTCCACGCTCGGCAAGGCGGCAATGGGATATGCCCAGCCCGGTTGCCGGATCACCAAGGGCACGATCGAGTTTGATGGCCATGACCTGCGCAAAATGAGTGATTCGGAACTGCGCCAGTTACATGGGTCGCGCATCGCCTATGTGGCACAAAGCGCAGCAGCATCCTTTAACCCGGCACACCGGTTGATCAATCAGTGCGTTGAAGCAACTGTCGACCATGGCCTGCGGTCAGCTGACGAAGCAAAATCTGACGCCCGTGAGCTGTTTGCCGCACTGCAGCTGCCGGATCCCGACACGATTGGAGAGCGCTACCCGCACCAGGTCTCCGGTGGCCAGTTGCAGCGCGCAATGACCGCCATGGCCATGTCATCGCGACCCGACCTGATCATATTCGATGAACCGACCACGGCGCTTGACGTGACCACCCAGGTTGAAGTGCTGGCCGCCATGCGCGACATTGTCGAGCAATTCCAGACTGCGGCGATTTACATTACCCATGACCTTGCCGTCGTGGCACAGATGGCGGATGTCATCAAGGTTCTGCGCTATGGCGAAACCGTGGAAGATGCACCTGCCCGGCAGATGCTGACAAAGCCGGAGATGGCATATACCAAGTCATTGTGGGCGGTGCGCTCGCTGGAAAAACCCCAGGAAACCAGCGATGATATCATCCTGCGGGTAAACGGCGTCGATGCCAGCTATGGCGGCTCCATCAAGGTGCTGGAGGATGTGACCATGGATATCCCGCGCGGGTCCACCGTGGCCGTGGTGGGAGAGTCCGGGTCAGGCAAGTCGACAACGGCACGGGTGATTACCGGCCTGCTGCCGCCGATCAAGGGCGATGTGCTGTTTAACGACGAGCCATTGCCGCTGGCCCTCAAGGACCGTTCCAAGGATCAGCTGCGCCGTATCCAGATGATCTACCAGATGGCCGATACCGCCATGAACCCCAAGCACACCGTGCGCGATATTATTGGCCGGCCGCTTGAATTCTACCTGGGCCTGTCCGGCAAACAGCTCGACGAACGGATTTCCGAACTGCTCAAGATGATCGAGCTGGACGACAGCTTCATGGAACGGCTGCCCAATGAACTGTCAGGCGGCCAGAAGCAGCGCATCTGCATTGCACGCGCGCTGGCCGCAAACCCTGAACTGATCATCTGCGACGAGGTTACATCTGCCCTGGACCAGATCGTGCAGGAAGGCATTCTGAAGCTGCTGCTGCGCCTGCAGAAAGAATTCAACATCACCTATCTGTTCATCACGCACGACATTGCCACGGTGAAAGCTATCTCGGACCAGATCGTGGTGATGTTCCAGGGCCGCGTGGTCGAGCAGGGCATGAAGAATGACATACTGTCACCGCCTCACCCCGACTACACGCAGCTATTGTTGTCTTCGGTTCCCGAAATGGATCCGGACTGGCTGACCCAGCTTCTGGAATCCCGGGCCGAGAGCGGCGCCATGAGCGCCTCCGGCAACTGAGCGGGTGAACCACAAGGCTGATTGCTGCGTTTGGTAGAAACTCCAGTCAATCCACAACCAATACAGGAACTCCCGTGAGCGGCCAACCGATTATCGTCTGGTTCACCCAGGACCTGCGCCTGGGCGACAATGCCTGTTTGCACGCCGCGGTGGCGTCGGGGCACCCGGTTCTGCCGGTCTATATTCTCGATGACGTGACGCCCGGCGCGTTTGTCATGGGGGGTGCGTCGCGCTGGTGGCTGCACCGGTCACTGGCTGCGCTGGCCGCGTCGCTGGAGAAGCTGGGCGGCAGGTTGATCATTCGCCGCGGCGAGCCCGGCAAACAGCTTGGCGAGATGATCGCGCAGACCGGCGCGAAAGCGGTGCATTTTTCGCGTGGGTATGCGCCCTGGTCCGGTGAGCTGGAAAAACAGGTCGCATCGGCGTGCGAGCGCAATGGCGCTGATTGCAAACGGTTTTCCGGATTTCTGCTGCACGAGCCGGAAGCCATCCGGACTGGCAGTGACGGCCCTTACAGGGTTTACACGCCGTTTTCACGTAAGTGTCTCGCCAGCCCGCCCTCAAGAGGCCCGCGACCAGCACCGGCAAGCATCGACCTTTATGCCGGAGACATATCCGGCGACAGCCTTGATGACCTCGGCCTGTATCGCGGCCAGACTGACTGGGCCGCCCGGTTTGCCGGACGCTGGTCGCCGGGCGAGGCCGGCGCACAGGAAAAGCTGGTACACTTCCTGGACCAGGCGGTTGGTAATTACGCCGAGACACGCAATCTGCCCGGCGTGGCTGGTACATCCCGCCTGTCACCGCACCTGCACTTTGGCGAGATCAGCCCCTTGCAGTGCTGGAGCGCCACGCAGCACGCCGTCGCAACTGCCCCTCAAAGCATCGACCGGGGCAGCCAGGTGTTTGAGAAAGAACTGCTGTGGCGGGAATTTTCTTACCATCTTCTGCACCACTGGCCAACCTTGCCAACCGATCCGTTCAAGCCGGAATTTGGCGACTTTCCATGGCGCCAGGACGCTGAGAAACTGAACTGCTGGCAACGCGGGATGACCGGATTTCCCATTGTCGATGCAGGCATGCGGGAACTGTGGGCAACCGGGTGGATGCACAACCGGGTCCGCATGATCGTGGCCTCGTTCCTGGTCAAGAACCTGCGTATTTCCTGGCAACTTGGCGAACAGTGGTTCTGGGACACGCTGGTGGATGCAGACATCGGTGCGAATGCCGCCAGCTGGCAGTGGGTTGCAGGGTGCGGTGCGGATGCGGCACCCTATTTCCGGATTTTCAACCCGGTTCTGCAGGGCGAAAAATTCGACAGACAAGGCGATTATGTGCGCCGCTGGGTACCGGAACTGCAGGGCATGCCGGCCAGATACATCCACAAACCGTGGCTGGCACCGGCTGACACACTCGCCAGCGCCGGCGTGGTGCCGGGCAGTTCGTACCCCCGGCCGATCGTCGACCTGGGCGAAACCCGCAATGCCGCACTTGCCGCTTACAAGACAATCAGGAAGCCTGAAACCACGACCTGAGTTTCACACCGGGCCGCCGGGCGGGCGTTTGCGGAACCTGTCACTCACGAAATCAACGAAGGCGCGGGTTTTCGCCGGTCGGTATTTGTCCGGCGGATATACCGCGTGCAAGGCAACCGGCGCGGGTTCGAAGCCTTCCAGGACCGGCAGCAGGGAGCCGCTGGCCAACTGGTCAGCAACGATGAAAGCCGGCAACAGGGCAATGCCGCGGCCTGCCAGGCTGGCGATTTTCAGGACATCGCCATTGTTCGAGCACAGGACCGGCGTGACCGGCAGACGGTTTGAACCGCCAAGCCCGCGCAACGGCCAGTTCAGATCGTTGCCGAAGTGGCCATAGTGCAGGATGGCATGATTGGCCAGGTCGGCAGGTGTGCGCGGGCGGCCGCGACCTTCCAGGTAGCCGGGGCTGGCGCACAACAGCCTGCGGATCGGGCAGATTTTCCTGGCAATCAGCGATGACGGCTCAAGATCACCGATACGCAGGGTGATGTCGAAGCCTTCTTCATAAGGGTCGACAAAGCGGTCATTGACGTTGAGCGATACCGTAATGTGAGGATGCCGGTGCATGAAATCGTTTACGGCTGGCGCGATATGACTGACACCGAACGTCATCGGAGCGTTGATCCGCAACAGGCCCTTCAACTCTCCGGTCAGGTCCCCGGTGGCGGCTTCTGCCTCGGCCATGTCGTTGACCAGGATGCGCGCACGTTCGACGAACACCTGCCCGGCTTCGGTCAGTGCCATGGTCCGCGTGGTACGCACCAGCAGTTGCGCGCCGAGATGATCTTCCAGTGCAGTCACAAGTCGCGATACCTGGACGCGGGACAGCCCGAGCCTGCGGCCGGCTGCGGCAAAGCCGCCTTCGTCAACAGCGGCGACCAGGGCCTTCATGCCATCGAATCGATCCATAATGGCATTGTAGCGTTAATTGTAACAAAGCGTATATATTTTGTACGATTGTTTCTTCATCGAGTCGAACTATCTTCCAGTTACAATGCTTCAATCATATGCTCGGCTCAAACTGGCCGGCATCAGGAGACAAGACGATGTTGCAACTCAGACTTTCAGAGCAACGCGGCCAGGCCGATTTCGGCTGGTTGAGATCAAGGCACAGCTTTTCCTTTGGCGGCTATCACGATCCTCAGCACATGGGGTTTGGTCCGCTGCGGGTCATCAATGAAGACACGGTCGCCGCGGCAGGCGGGTTTGATACCCACGGCCACGCCGACATGGAGATCATTTCATATGTGCTGGACGGCGCGCTGGAGCACAAGGATTCGCTTGGCACCGGCTCGGTGATCCGGCCAGGCGATATTCAGCGCATGTCTGCCGGGACCGGGATCAGGCACTCGGAATTCAATGCCTCCAGGACAGATCCGGTCCACTTTCTGCAGATATGGATCATGCCGGAGAAATCCGGGCTTGAACCATCCTATGAGCAGCGTCATTTTGATCGCGGCGAGCGCCACAACAAGCTGAAACTGGTGATATCGGGAACCCCCGGCGATGGTGTGCTGAAAATTCACCAGCAGGCCGACATCTATGCCAGCCTGCTGGACACGAACGAGCACGTAAGCTTCAAACCTGAAACCGGCCGCAGCCAGTGGATTCAGCTTGTGTCTGGCGAATTGCTCGTGAACGGAGAGCAAATGCGTCCCGGCGACGGGCTTGCCATATCCGGTGAACGGGAAATTACCATCGAGGCCCTCGACGGCGCGGAGTTTCTGCTGTTCGATATGGCCTGATTGTTTCGCAATAAAGGGTAGTTCGACGATATGACGCAGATTGATATTGCTGGCCAGGTGGCCGTGATTACCGGTGGCGCTCAAGGCATTGGCCTTGCAGCGGCTCAAGCCCTGTCCAGCGCAGGTGCCAGGACGGCACTTTGGGACATGGACGGGCAGCTCGCCGGCAGGGCAGCGGCCGACCTGGGCAGTGATGCAGCAGGATTTACAGTGGATGTGACCGATGAGGCGGCAATTGCAGCAGCACTTGCTGACACGGAAGCAGCGTTGGGGCCGGTTTCCATTCTGGTCAACAGCGCCGGCATAGCCGGGCCCAACGCGACCGTGGCAGAGTACGATTCAGCCGCCTGGCGCCAGGTGATCGATATCAATCTCAACGGCACTTTTTACGTCAACAAGGCCTTGGTTCCCGGCATGATCGAGCGTGGCTATGGCCGCATCTGCAACATTGCGTCGATTGCGGGCAAGGAAGGCAATCCCAATGCATCGGCCTATTCAGCCTCCAAGGCAGCCGTGATTGCCCTGACAAAGTCGCTGGGCAAAGAGCTGGCCGGGCAGGACATTGCCGTGAACTGCGTAACACCTGCTGCTGCCAAGACCAGAATTTTCGATCAGATGAAGCAGGAGCACATCGACTACATGCTGTCCAAGATACCACGCAACAGATTCCTGCAGCTTGATGAGGCTGCAAACATGATTGCCTGGATTGTGTCGCCGCAAAACAGCTTTACCACGGGCGCGGTCTTTGATCTGTCGGGCGGGCGCGCAACGTACTGATACCGGTGGCGCATACGCGACCATTGTTCACCCTCGAAACCTGAAAGCGATTTGATGCCAAGCAATCTGAACATCGTTGCCATCTCCGGCAGCTTACGAAGCAAGTCATTCAACACCAGCCTGCTGCGGGCGATGCAGGCCATGGCCGATCCCGGCATGTCGATCGACATTGCTACCCTGAACGGTATTCCGGTGTATGACGGCGATGATGAGCAGGCGAGCGGCGTGCCCCGTATCGTAACGGATCTGGCTGACAAGATCAGGGCGGCAGACGGCGTCATCATTGCAACACCGGAGTACAATTTCTCCATACCGGGTGGCTTGAAGAACGCAACTGACTGGATCAGCCGCGTCAAGAACCAGCCGTTCGGTGACAAACCGGTTGGTATCGTAGGTGCCGCCGGCGGCCCGCTTGGCACTGCGCGCTCGCAATACCAGCTACGCCAGAACCTGGTGGGTCTGTCGGCGCTGACCATGTCGAAGCCGGAAGTGTTCGTAGGATCGGCACCAAGCAAATTTGCCGAAGATGGCAGTCTGGTCGATGAAGAAACCGGGAAATTTCTGAAGCTGTGGCTGGACGCCTTCGAAGCCTGGGTTCGCCGAGGATTGTAGAGCGGATGATTTGATCTGGTCGGACGGTGATCTGAAGTGTTTTCCGTTCGCTGATCCGTCTGTACGCATGTGCGGGAGACACTTCGGATCAGGCCTGCAAATCCAGGCACACTGGCCCCGAAATGGTCGCTCGCCCGCACTTCCCTTTCAGGATGCACGGGCGAGCATGGTACGCGCTGCTCGGGACGGCGACAGGAGCCACGCGACCAATTCCGAAACTGTTTCAGCGCTGGAAATTCCGATGCGCCGTCACAATAGAGGGGGTTCTAAAATTGCCGCAAATTGCATGAAGCGATTGAAGGTTCATAATGTTTTGGGCAGACCCCTCTGCTGCAAAACACATTGCTGGTCATTCGCGACGACAGATAGGCCAAACCTAGGCAATTCTGAGGCCAGTTCACCTCAAGCCGCAACATCAGGCTGGACAACTGGTGCGTAACGCCTGAATATCTGGCAAAAGACCGGATTTTTCACCAGCAACAGGTGATGGCGGGTATTTCGTCTCGTGCGAAACATTCTCCACCGGCGAAAAAAATCGGCCGAAAGGCCTAAGGGAGCCAGTGCATGCCATATCGCATCGTTATTGCAGACGATCATCCGCTGTTTCGGGATGCGTTGCGGCTTGCCGTGCAGGATGCACTGGCAGATGTGATTTTTGACGATGCAGGCTCCCTGAAAGAAACTCTCGACATACTGGCGGCAACTGACGACGTGGACCTGGTGTTGCTGGATCTGAAAATGCCTGGCGTTCAGGGATTTTCCGGACTTATGCTGATGCGAGCGCAGTTTCCGCTTGTCCCGGTGGTCGTGGTATCCGGCAGCGAGGAATCCAGCGTCATCAGTCGCGCCGTGTCACTGGGGGCACTGGGCTTCATTCCCAAGTCCGCGCCGGTTGAAGACATGCAGGCTGCAATTTCCGCCGTGCTGAAGGGTGATGTCTGGTTGCCCGAGAACGTAGACCTCGGCACGCAGGCCAATGCCGAACTGGATGACCTGGCCCATCGGTTATCTACATTGACACCCCAGCAGACCCGGGTGCTGATGATGTTGCGGGAAGGCCTGCTCAACAAGCAGATTGCGTATGAACTGTCCGTTTCGGAAGCCACCGTCAAAGCGCACGTGTCGGCAATCCTGCAGAAGCTCAATGTCGACAGTCGCACCCAGGCGGTTATTGCGGCATCGCGTATTGATGGCGATCTTGCTGACGGTGCGGCTACCCGGTTCTCCACCTAGAATGCTCTAACGCGGTTTGCGTTTGATGTGAAACATCTGGCCCGCTTCAGGTCTTGTTCTGACGCGCTTTTTGGTCCGAAAGCCACTTCACACTTTTAGCAATGCGCTTTGTCACTCGGCTGCTTCGGATTTTGTCTGCGCCATCATCAGCACGGTGCGCAACACCGCGGGGCGAACGGGTTTGCGCAGATAGACCACGCCGGCGGCTTCCGACGCCGCTTGAACGGCAGCCGAACGCTCCGCCGTGATCAGGGCGGCAGAGAACGTCACGCCTGCGCCTGCGCGCAATTCGCTGATCAGTTCAAGCCCGTTCTCCGACCCCAGATGATAGTCCATCAAGACCGCATCGTAAGGCCATATGGTCTGCCCTGCGGCAAGCTTGCGGACCGCATTGGCGGAAGTCGCCGTTGCCACGGTACACCCCCAACCTTCGAGCAGGGCACACATGCCGTCGATAATCGCTGTCTCGTTGTCAACCACCAGAACCGATAACCCGGCGAGACTGGCAGCAGCGCGCACCGGCACAGGTGTCCGGCCTTGAGCCACTTCCTGCCGGCCTGTGGCCAATGGCAAATCCAGCGTGAACAGGCAACCCGATCCGGCGTCGGATTTCAGTGTCAGGCGATGCTCAAGGACCCGTGCCATGCGTTCGACAATCGATAACCCCAGACCCAGGCCCTGGATGTGGGAATCTTCCGATTCCAGCCGCTCAAACTCGCGATACACAAGTTGCTGCTTGTCATGGGGAATGCCCGGCCCGGTGTCATGCACCTCCACGCAAAGATGGCCATTGCGGACGCGCACGCCCATCAGCACCTTTCCCGATATGGTGTACTTTATGGCGTTGCCGAGCAGGTTTTGCAGAATGCGTCTGATCAGGCGCCGATCAGAGTAAACCAGCTTGCTGCATGGCATGATTATCAGGTCGAGCTGTTTTTCTGTCGCTGCCACCGAAAACTCCGTGCGCAGCTGATTCAGAATGTCGTTGATCGCAAATGTTGACAGGTCAGGCTTGATGGCGCCGGCGTCCAGGCGGGACATGTCCAGAAGTGCCGACAGAATTTCTTCCACCGCTTCCAGCGACAGGTCAACATTGCGCACCAGTTGACCATCCGGCTGGGATGCCGTGCGTTCCAGCAAGGATGATGTAAACAGTCTGGCCGCATTCAGCGGCTGCAGGATATCGTGCGAGGCAGCCGCGATAAACCGCGTCTTGCCGGCGTTGATTTCAACAGCATCAGCGCGGGCCTTTTCCAGCTGTGTGTTGAGTTTGGTCAGTTCCGCAGTTCGTTCTTCAACCCGTTGTTCAAGGGCCTCCGATGCATGCACACGCTCGGTAATGTCTGCAAAGGTAATTACCCGGCCATCATCCGGCATGGCGTTGCCGCGAACCTCCAGCACCATGTTGCCTTGCCTGCTGCGCAGATGGAACGCTTCGGTCTGATTGGCCAGCAAACGCAAAAGCTGCATGCTCGCCTCGTGCTGGGCTGCATTACCGGATACAAACTCCGAGTCCAGCCGGCGGACAATGTCGCCGAGCGGCACTCCAACCCGGCCAAACTCCTGCGGCAGGTTGAGCAAATTGCGGAACTGGGTGTTCCAGCACACAAGAGCGAGATCGTGGTCGAACACCACGATGCCCTGTTCCACGTGGTCGATCGCCGACTGCAGCAGGTCACGATTGTAAACGATGGCATCGGACGCATCGTCGAGGAGCCGCATGGCGCCGGCCGTATGACCGGCACCGCGCTGCAGCAACAGCGCCATGACAACCCGCGCCGACGCCGTACCGATGGCACTGGCCAGCAAACGTTCGGCAAACTTCAGTGTCTCCTGATCAGCCATGCTGCGCGGTTTCAGTTTGCCGGCACGGACAATATCCAGTTCATCGAATGAACGCCTGGTTCTTTCCTTGCCAAGATATCGCTCGACCGTTGCCTGCAATTGCTTGATGGAAACTTCAGGCTGGTTCTGGGTAGGCAGGGTCACCGCCTGCCCGCTGGGCACAAATGCCTGGGCCTGCATGCGCTCGACCGGATCAACGCCGGTAAACAGCGAGACCAGAATGTAGGATCCGATATTGGCGGCCATCGACCACAGGACGCCATGGGTCAGGGCGTCAAGATCAGTGCCGAACAGATGCCGCGGCCGCAGCATTTCAATACCAAACGGACCATGGCTCATCAGACCGGCCGGCAGCCACCCGGCATCTGCAAACAATGGCACCAGCAAGGTGTACAACCAGACGACAAATCCGGCAACGAGGCCGAACATCGCGCCGCGCGCGTTGCCTCTTGCCCAGATCAACCCAAGAAAAAACGCCGGCGCAAACTGGGCTACCGCAGCGAATGACACCAACCCGGTCTGGGCCAGAGCCGCATTGTTGCCGATCATCAGATAATACGAGTAGGCAAGAACGATGACCACGCCGATCGCGACACGCCTGATCTGCAGAATGCGCGAGGTCATGTCGCCCTGCCACATCTGGCCACTGGCACGGCGCAGCATCAAGGGCATCACGATCGAGTTGCACACCATGATCGACAGGGCCACGGTTTCCACGATCACCATGGCGGTTGCCGCCGACAGGCCACCGATAAACGCCAGCATGGCCAGCAATGGCTGCCCGTCTGCCACCGGCAAGGCCAGCACGAATGTATCACCGTCGACGGCCTGCCCCTTGAACGTCAGCAGTCCTGCGATGGCGATCGGAATGACGAAAATATTGATCATCACCAGGTAGAGCGGAAACGTCCAGGATGCCTTGCTGACATCGTCCAGCGAGGTGTTCTCAACGACCGCCAGATGGAACTGACGCGGCAGTAGTATCACCGCGCAGACTGCGAGAAATGTCATGGTCGAAAATCGCGGCACATCTATCGGCGCGCTGAACAAGGCAACAATTTCAGGGCTTTGCGATGCCCGCTCAAACAATTCCGCCGGTCCCCCCATCATCGCAAAGGTGATGAATGTCCCGATCACGATGAAGGCTATCAGCTTGACAAGGCTTTCGGCTGCAACCGACAGGATGAGCCCGTTTTGATGTTCTGTGGCATCGGCATGGCGGGTGCCGAACAGGATAGCGAAAATGGCCATGGCGATGGCCACAAACATGGGAACATCGCCGAAACCGGTTTCCAGGATTCCGGTATCAACACCCAGCGGCCCCAGTGCGCTGAGTGACAGCGAGACCGCTTTCAACTGCAGGGATATGTAAGGCACAACGCCGATGACCGCGATGAACGCGGCAATCCCGCCGAGCAACTGGTTCTTGCCGTAGCGCGCCGACAGAAAGTCAGCGATCGAGGTTATGTTCTGGGCCTTGGACAGGCTTACAATGCGCCGGACCAGGGGCCAGCCCAGGCCAACCAGCAATATCGGCCCGAGATAGATCGGCAGGAAGTAATAGCCCGAAGTTGATGCCAGCCCCACGCTGCCATAAAACGTCCATGACGTGCAGTAGACCGCAAGCGACAGGGCATATACGTAGGGCCGAGCCACACCGCGCCGCATGCCGGAGGCTGCACGATCACCATAGGCTGCGATGGCGAACAGACCGCCCACATAGCCCAATGCAATGAGAATTACGCCCCAGGTGGAAAGCATTGCGGTGGTACAAACGCCTTTCTGTTTACAATCATGATGAGTAAACCGTGATCAAGTCTAGACCAACACGGGTTCAAGTGAACCCACAAAGTTGCCCTAACACTTTAGAAGTGATCAGGTTTATGGTTTTTGCCCGGAGCAATCAGATAGCATTCTGATCCCGGAGATGACGGGTTGCAGGCGATTGAAACCAGCACTGTAATATCAGTTTGTAACCCGGTTGGCTGGACTTGTTTTGCTATCGTTTTTAGTTCACACGATTTAATGTTAGTGGTTCCAAGTTTGCTGTCACCAGAGTGACAGGCTTCGAACAACATCATGAGGGGAAATACTATGCTTAAAGAATTCAAAGAGTTTGCCTTCAAGGGCAATGTCCTCGACCTGGCCATCGGCGTGATCATTGCCGGCGCATTCGGTCTTATCGTGAAGTCCCTGGTGGACGACATTATCATGCCGATCGTCGGTGCCATCACCGGCGGCATCGACTTTTCCAACATGTTTGCACCGCTCGCCAGCGATGTGACTGCAAGCACACTGGATGCCGCGCGTGAACAGGGTGCGGTACTGGCTTACGGCAACTTCATCACTGCGGTTGTCAACTTCCTGATTGTTGCCTTCATCCTGTTCATGGTCGTGCGCTCCGCCAACTCCATGAAGAAAAAGGAAGAGGCAGCTCCTTCCGCACCACCAGCAGATGTTGTCCTGCTGACCGAAATTCGCGATCTTCTGAAACGCTGATTTCAAGGTCGGGTCCGACTTAACAATACCGAACCCCGGCCTGGGTGCAATCGCCCCCAGGCCGGGGTTTTTGTTTGCCTGCGGCGCCTTGTTGAAATACTGATCATGGATCAATAGCCTTTTTAAGGACAAGGCGGCAATCACATGACAGCGCTTACACCCGACATGCTTGTTTCCGGTATCCGCCAGAGCCAGCAGGACGAACCCGACAGCGGCATCCTGAGCGCGGTGAACCACGGTTTTGGCCGCGAAGGACTGATCCCGTTATGGACCGGGGAAGGTCCTCTCAAAACGCCTGATTTCATCTGCGAGGCGGCTTCAAAAGCGCTGTTCGACGGAGAGACCTTCTACACCTGGCAGCGCGGGCTGCCGCAGCTTCGCTGTGCGCTGGCTGCCTATCATGAAAAATTCTGGCCGGGGCCTTTTTCCAGCGAACGGTTTTTCGTAACCGGCGGAGGCATGCAGGCCATACAGGTGGCCCTGCAACTGCTGCTCGACAAGGATGACGAGATCGTCATTCCATCACCTACCTGGCCAAATTTTCCCGGACCGATGCGCATGATGGGTGCAAGGCCCGTGTTTGTGCCAATGCTCTACGATGACCAGAAATGGTCACTGGACCTTGACGCCATGCGCGACAGCATCAGTTCCAGGACGAAAATGATCTGCCTGATTTCTCCATCCAATCCGCTGGGCTGGGTGGCATCGCGCGACGATCTGATTGCCATTCGCGACATGGCCCGCGAGGCAGGAGCATGGATACTGGCAGACGAGGTCTACTCCCGGTTCTACTATGGCGAAACCGGGTCCGGTGCAGCCCGCTCACCTTCCTTCCTGGACGTGTGCGATCAGGATGAGCGGATCATCTATATCAATACGTTCTCGAAAAACTGGGCGATGACCGGATGGCGCGTCGGGTGGCTGCAGGCACCAGTGGCACTGGGACCGGCCATTGAGCGCATCATCCAGTACAACACCTCCGGCACGGCGGCGTTCATGCAAAAGGGCGCGCTGGCGGCGATTGAACACGGTGAAGATTTCGTGGCAATGCAGATCGAGATGGCGCGCACCTGCCGCGACAAGGTGGCTGCGGCACTGGGGCAGCTCAACAATGTGAGTTTTGAAAATCCGGCAGGCGCGTTCTACAGCTTCTTCCGGATTGACGGCCTGACAGACAGTCTCGGCGCAACGCGGCGCATCATCGATGAAGCCAATGTCGGGCTTGCTCCCGGCGGAACCTTCGGGCCCGGTGGTGAGGGGTTCCTGCGCATGTGCTATCTGCGTGATCCCGACAGCCTCGATGAAGCACTGGACAGGCTGACGAAGTGGCTGCGGGAGGCATAGAGCGAAACAGATTCCGATTTAATCAGAACCGCGCTGAATGCCCTATTGTCGCATTTTACACTTGAAAACCGGCAGCCGCGGCAATATCAGCAGTGTCCAAATCCCGGCAATCAATCACTGCGCTTCAACTGACCTGAATACTAGTTATCGCCCAGTAGCCCATCTATTAAGCCACCCTCTTCTCCATTGTAGCAGGTGAGGAAGTTGCCAAAATTGGGCGTGTCGAGCGTCGCACCTCTACGGTCCACATCCAGTTTCGTTCCCGAGAACGAGTAGCTGGTGCCGATCATGAAGGTATGATCGGTCTGGTCAGCTCCGTCGTTGCAATCAGAGCGGCTTGTTCCTCTATAAGCTGCATAAAGCGGGAACTCGCCAACAACAGGAAGCGCAAAATTCGTGTCGTAGCGCGCGCCCCACGACACGACATCATAATCGGAAACAAATGAACCTGCCGCATTGTCGACATTCATGTACAGGCCTTCGAACTGAAGCCTGCTGTCTGCATCAATAAACCAGCGCAACACACCACGACCAAAGATACCTTCGTCGGGTTCTCCCTCCCACGCATCAGCCACGTCGAGGTAACCGCCCTGAACATAAAACGTCAAATCGTTCATGTACATCTGGGCTTCGCCACCGACAAAGCGATAATCATAGTCGAAGCCTGCCGCTGCCCAGTCGTTGACATTTGCAGTTCCAGCGCCGCCAAACACACCGACCAGGAAACTTGACGGGTCGCGATAGCTCAGGTGACCTGCACCTTGATAGCTGAAGCGTGGCCCGAGAACAGAAGGATCATTATCGAAAGCGTTCTCATTGTGCTCGATCTGGAAATCATTCTGGATTGAAAGGTTCGGCCCGAGCGGCAAGCTGAAGTAACCCGCCGTGCCGCTGGTGAACAAGGTGCCGTCGTCGAAACCACCGCTATTGTTGATCACCTGAACACCCGCCCATTGATCAACCACTCCGGAGACTATCAGCCCCAGATCACGCTCCAGATCACGCTCCATGTCAGCAGCTTGCACTGATACTATCATTGATGCAAATGCGACTGACGATGCGAGTACGAGTTTTTTTCATTTTTGTGGCCCCTGCAGAGATTCCGATTGGTCAACTTGCCTCATTCATCGATCAGTTTCCATGAAAAAACGGTCCCGACGTCATTTTTTCAGGATATGTTGCAGATTTACCACACCTGTTCGTACAGCACATTTCTGCCCCCACAAGATTATGTCGAGGTATCTTAAGAATTCAGCCGCCGGTTTGTGCACCCGCAAGACAGCTTTGTGACCAACCGGCTTGCGCTGCGTTGACCCCGGGGTGCGGAATGATTATCTGATAGCCTAGAACACGCTCAATCCGGACTTATGCACTCATGGCCATTCGTGACATTATCAAACTGCCTGACCCGTTGCTGAAGAAAACCTCGCAACCCGTCGAACGCGTGGATGACGAGTTGCGCGGACTGGTCGATGACATGCTTGCAACGATGTATGATGCGCCGGGCATCGGCCTGGCAGCCGTGCAGATCGGCATACCCCGGCGACTGCTGGTGGTGGACCTTGCCAAGGATGACCAGCCGAAATCGCCAATGGCGTTCATTAACCCGGAGATTGTCTGGAGCAGCGACGACCTGTCGGAATATGAAGAGGGCTGTCTGTCGATACCCGAGGTATTCGACAATATTCAACGTCCGGCAGAAGTCCGGGTGTCTTACCTGGATCGTCTCGGCAAACAGCATGAAGAGGTTTATGACGGGCTGATGGCCACCGTGCTGCAGCATGAAATCGACCATTTGAACGGCATACTTTTCATTGACTACCTGTCGCGGCTCAAACGGGGCACGATCGTGCGGAAATTTGCCAAGCTTGCCCGCCAGCAGCGAGAGAAGGTGTGAGCCTGCGGATCATTTTCATGGGGACACCGGCGTTTTCCGTGCCGACCCTTGCCCGCCTGACAAGCGACGGACACGACATTGCCGCCGTGTACAGCCAGCCGCCGCGTGCCGCCGGGCGGCGCGGCCTGGAACAACGCAAGACGCCGGTTCATGAATTTGCAGACAGCCAGGCAATCGAAGTGCGTACGCCTGCCTCGCTGAAGCCGGTTGAAGAACACGAAGCCTTCGCCGCCTTGCGCGCGGATGTGGCAATCGTGGTGGCCTATGGACTGTTGTTGCCGAAGCCGGTCCTGCAAATGCCCCGGTTCGGCTGTCTCAATGTGCATGCATCCCTGTTGCCGCGCTGGCGCGGGGCAGCCCCCATACAGCGTGCCATCATGGCGGGTGACACCGAAACAGGCGTTGCCATCATGCAGATGGAAGCAGGGCTTGATACCGGGCCGGTGGTGCGTGAACAGCGCGTGCCGATAGATGACCGGACAACCACACAATCCCTGCATGACGAATTGGCGCTATCAGGTGCTGCAGCCATGAGTGAGGTGCTGAAGCAGCTGGAGGCAGCCGGCACCTTGCACGCCGTTCCGCAAGCTGATGACGGCATCACCTATGCGGCCAAGATTACCAAGCAGGAAGCGCACCTGGATTTTGATCGGCCGGCGGCGGGCGTGCTACGCCATGTTCATGGCCTGTCGCCTTTTCCCGGCGCATGGTGCCTGCTCGATAGTCCAGACAGGCCGGTGCGGGTAAAGCTGCTTCAGGTTGAACGGGTAGCGGATCTGTCCGGAGCGCCGGGTACAGTGCTGGATGAGCGCCTGGCGATTGCCTGCAGCGATGGCGCAATTCGCCCAGTGCGACTGCAGCGTGAAGGCAAATCGGTGATGGACCTGGAAACGTTTCTGCACGGCATGCAGCCTGTGGTCGGATCCAGGGCGGGATAGAGCACATGCCGCGCTATCGCATGACCATTGAGTATGACGGCTCACCGTTTTCAGGCTGGCAACGCCAGGCCGGGCAGGCCTCTGTGCAGGCATCGATTGAAGCCGCGATATCGCGCCTGGGGCAACCCCCAGCGACACTGTTTGGCGCAGGGCGCACCGATGCAGGCGTTCATGCGCTCGGCCAGGTGGCCCACATTGATCTCGATAAATCCTGGGTGCCGGCAAAACTCATGGCGGCAATCAACGCCCAGATACGGCCCGACCCGGTGAGCGTGTTCGACATCGTGGAAGTGGACACCAGCTTTCACGCCCGGTTCTCGGCTTCCGCGCGCCACTACGAATATCGCATCAGGGATAGCAGGGCACCACCGGCGCTGGATCGTCAGCGGGTCTGGTGGGTGCCCTTCCGGCTGGATGAGGCCGTCATGCACGAGGCTGCACAGCAACTGACCGGTCATCATGATTTTACGACGTTCCGCTCCAGCCATTGCCAGGCGAAATCACCGCTGAAGACCCTGGACCGGCTGGATGTGTCACGCGAAGGGCGTGATGTGGTGGTGCGGGCGTCCGCCAGATCGTTCCTGCACAACCAGGTTCGCTCGCTCGTCGGCACGCTGAAGCTCGCCGGTGAGCAGAAATACTCAGCCCGCGATGTGCGTGATGCGCTGCTGGCGGCTGACCGGTCGACATGCGGTCCCGTCGCGCCGCCTCAGGGTCTGTATCTGGTCAAGGTCGACTATTCACAGGGCCACTGACACGACAATCGACATGGCAAGATCTCCGAAAACCAGCGCCAGGGCCGTTATTGCCGGCACATCGAGCGCAATTCTCGCAACGTACCAGCGGTAATACAGCGACCACACGATGATGCACAGGCTCAACAGCGCCGCGATGACCGTATCGATAATGCCTGCCTGCTGCAGCACGAACACCGGTATCAGCGCTGCGATGACGTACACGCTCGACCAGTTATAGGCGACGATATAGCGGACATAATGTTGTTGCCGGCCGATGATGCGCGACACCGTCACCATGATCCACGGCCACATGACCCATAACAATGCAAGCAGCGCCAGAGCACTGAACCAGTGCCGTTCAGGCTCCGGCGGCGTGGCCAGCCGGGCACCTGCGGCAGACGAGTACAGATACAGCGGCGCAACCAGTATGATTGCCGCGAATGAATTCCAGAAGCCATCCGAACTCAGATCGAGATCATCAAGACCGCCTTCATCCATGCACACCAGTCGCCAGCAGGCCTTGAGCCCGCGCACGGCTTCAAGGGCAAAGTTCACCCGTGTGCTCCTGCAAACCAGTCGTCCAGCATCCGCCGGTAAACCCGTGTCAGCGCTTCAAGTTCCTTGACCTTGATGCATTCGTTGGCCTGGTGGATGGTGGCGTTGCTGGGACCGAATTCAACCACCGGACAATAATCCTTGACGAAGCGCGCATCGGACGTGCCGCCGCCGGTATCAAGTTTCGGCACAATACCGGTTTCCGCCGCAACCGCTTTTGCCATGCAGTCAACAAAGCTGCCCGGTTCGGTCATGAAGGCGTCTGCGCCCTCGACAATGGCAATGGCATAGGTGCCGCCAAAGACCTGCTTGACTGTCTCACATTCAAGCGCCACCCAGTCCTTCAGGCTGTCTGCCGTATGCTCGGTGTTGTAGCGAATATTGAACCGGGCATTGGCTGTAGCGGGTATGACATTGTTGGCCGGATTGCCGGTGTCAAAATTGGTCACCGCAAGTGTCGAAGGCCCGAAGTGCGCATTGCCCTTGTCGAGTTCACGCGAGGCGACACGGTCAATCAGCCGGGCCAGTGGCGTGATCGGGTTGAGTGCCTTGTGAGGATAGGCGGAATGACCCTGGATGCCGGTCCAGGTGACTTCAAAATGAATTGATCCGCGCCGGCCGATCTTGAGCGTATCGCCGAGAGTGCCGGGACAGGTTGGCTCTCCCACGAGGCAGACATCCGGCACCTCATTGCGGCGCTTCAGTTCCGCCAGCATTTTCACGGTGCCGTTGATGGCAATGCCTTCTTCATCGCCGGTGATCAGCATGGAAACCGACCCGGGCAAATTGTCCGCATGATCGGATGCAAAACCGATCGCGGCAGCGCAAAAGGCTGCGACCGAGCCCTTCATGTCACAGGCACCGCGGCCGTAGACGACACCATCATGAATGTCGGCCGCAAAAGGCGGATGCGACCAGAGCTCATCGGCTCCCGGCGGCACCACATCCACGTGGCCTGCAAAGCAAAAATGCGGCCCGTTCGAGCCAATGCGCAGGAACAGGTTGTCGACATCAGCCGTGCCGTCTTCGGAAAACGGCATCCGGCTGGCGGTAAAGCCTGCCGGAACCATGAGACCTTCCATGTAATCCAGGACGCCGGCCTCCAAAGGTGTAACGGAGGGGCAGCGGATCAGCGCCTGCAAAACGGGTGTCGGATCAGGTGTGTTGGTCATGGCTCAAGCCTTACCTGAAACAACTCACCCGGCCAAGAGGCCGGGTGAGTCAGACGTGACAAATTCTCAACAGTTCAACCGGCCAGCGGGTCCGGTCCAAACCGGTTTGGCCCGTCGGATCCCTGCAACAGGCCACATTCGATGAGCAGCCAGATGCCACTCACGCACTCATGATCGACAATTTGTTCGTAATCTCTGCAGTCGGCATCATGTCCACTCACATTATTTACCGATCTGTACATAATGAGTGTTGAAATTTGCCGAGATGCTAGAAATTGTACCGCTATATTTCAATGAGTTACTCGTTTTTCTAAGCGAGGTGAATGCTTTTATTCGATTTTATCGTTGACAGAAGTTACCGATCGGTACATATATACATCCACAAAGGTTACCGATCGGTACCCTTTGTACGATGACCCCCCACAGCGCTGCGCGCACAACCAAACGGAGACCACAATGAAGACCACCTCTCACCTCATCTCTCGAAAAGGATTCCTCAAAAGCGCCGCCGCATTGGCCACAGCAGCCGTGCTGGCCACGTCGATTGCTGGTGTTGTCCACGCGGACAAGAGCGGCCTGCCTGATCCCGGCTTCGAAATTGTTCCCGGCAGGACCGCCTTGCTAGTGACTGATCCGCAAAATGACTTTCTGAGCCCTGAAGGCGTGACCTGGGGGGTGGTTGGCAAGAACATCGAAGAGAACGACACGGTTGAGAACATCGATCAGCTGTTCACGGCGGCCAAGGCGACCGACATGCCTGTGTTCGTATCACCCCATTACTACTACCCCCATGATCATGGCTGGAAGTTTGAAGGCGCGCTTGAAACGCTGATGCACAAGATTGGCATGTTCAACAGAAAAGGTCCGTTGCACACGTCGGGTTTCGAAGGGTCAGGTGCTGATTGGCTTGAGCGCTACAAAGAACACATCAATGACGGAAAAACCGTCGTGACCAGCCCGCACAAGGTGTATGGGCCTGAGAGCAACGACCTCGTCCTGCAAATGCGCAAGCGGGGGATCGATAAAGTGATCATCGCCGGCATGTCCGCAAACCTGTGCACGGAGTCCCACATGCGGGCTCTGGTCGAGGAGGGTTTTGAGGTCATGGTTGTCGCCGATGCAACTGCCGCCGCCCAGGTACCGGGCTATGACGGCTACAAGGCAGCCGTGATCAATTTCCGCATGATCGCCAGCCATGTCACCGACACAAGATCAGCAGTAGCCGCGATCAACGCAGCGACGATCAACTGACCACCCCCATGCGCCGTCTACCCCTCCCCCGGCGCACTCGTCTTCGGTCATCCGGGCTTCCCCGCCGGACGGCCGGAGACACCTCTTCACCATCTAACCTGCAGGAACAAAACCATGACACAGTTCACCACTCATACGATTGAAACAGCGCCGGAAGGCTCCAGGCCGTTCCTAAAGGGCGCGAAGGAAGCCTATTCCTTCGTGCCGAACCTGCTTGGCACCATGGCTGTTTCGCCAGCGCTGCTTGAAGGCTACATGACTTTGGCCGACATATTCGACAAGACCGAACTGGCCGAGACCGAGCGTCAGATCATCCTGATGACCAACAATCGCCTGAACGGCTGCTCCTACTGCATGGCCGCCCACACGACAATTTCGCAGATGGCCAAGGTGCCCTTTGAGGTCATCGACAGCCTGCGCGACAATAAGCCGATCGCCGATCCCAGGCTCGAGGCGCTGCGCACGTTCGCAGCTATCGTGAATGAAAAGCGCGGCTGGCCCGAAGAAAGTGAGATCGAAGCCTTCCTCGCCGCCGGTTACACCAGGCAGACCGTCATGGACGTTATCCTTGGCACCAGCCTGAAGGTCATGTCGAACTACACGAACCACATTGCCCAGACCAGGCTTGACGACGCGTTCTTCCCGAACGCCTGGACCGATCCGGCACGGATTGCCGCGTAAACCATTGGCAGGGCCCCACGCTGAAGTGCGGACCCTGCTCAGCCGGACCCGCTATCCATTTCAACCCCCCGTCAAGATCAAGCTTCACCTGAGCCAAATGGAGATATCCATGACCCGTCCGCCAATTCTCCCTTTCACTGAAGAGACCGCAGCCCAAAAGGTCCGCGCCGCAGAAGACGGTTGGAACTCCTGCCAGCCAGCAAAGGTTGCGCTGGCTTATACCGAAGACAGCCAATGGCGATACCGCCCACAATTCATACGCGGTCACGTCGAGATCGAACAATTTTTCTCGCCCAAATGGGAGCAGGAGCACGCGCACCCGCTCATCAAGGAACTCCGGGCCTTCAGGGACAATCAGATTGCCGTGCGTTTCGCCTACGAATGGCACAACGTCCAGAGGCAGTGGTTCCGGTCCTACGGAAACGAGAACCGGGAGTTTGCCCCGGACGGGCTGATGCAGCGACGCATTGCGAGCATCAACGACCATGCCATTGACGAAACGGACCGCAAATTCCTCTCGCCGCAAGGATCGCGGCCCGATGGTCATCCATGACTTTCCGATCTTGGCTTTTGACCCCAGTTGCGAAGAACTCGCCAAGGTTTCAAGGGCCGCTTCCGTTGGCCGGCCGGCAAACGGACATCACCCCCCTCGCTGGAAACAGCGACAACCCAAAAGGAGAACTGAAATGAAGACCACCAAGACACTCATTGCTGCAGCCGCTTTGGCCTGTACCTTTGCCATCGCACCAGCCGCCTTTGCCGTTGACGAGTACAATGTGTCAAAGGGCACAACGGTCGATGGACAAGGGGTTGCTTTTCGCGGCAACGATCTCGTCGCCATGGCCAACGGATCAGGCATCGTGCCGGGCCAGGCAGAGCACACCCATGTACATGACGGCGTTGCCTACTACTTTGCCTCCGAGGCGGCGATGAAACAGTTTGCGGCAACCCCGGACAACTTCATGCCTCAGTATGGCGGGTATTGCGCATTGGGTGTTGCGTTGGGCAAAAAGCTCGATGGCAGCCCGCGCTTTGCAGACATTGTCGATGGCAAACTTTACGTATTCCTGAACGCTACCGTCTTTAAAGCCTACAAGAAGGACAAGGCAGGAATTCTCGCAAAGGCGGCAAAGAACTGGCCTGGCATCCACCACATCTCGGTCAGCCAGGTGAATGGACTTGGGAGCTAGCGCCTGTGTGCAGCCCTGTTGAACATGGCTGGTGTTATGGGCCATGGCCAATGTGAGCTTCAACGGGCAATAAAGGAGTTGAGCAGGCGCGAGACCGGTTGCGCGCCTGCTCTCTTTCGAACGCCGTCAACCTGTACGCATGGACGCAGCGGCAAGCGACGTCTGGCGGATCCTCGAAAGCGGACGTCACGAGGATAGTACAATGCCGGGCTTAGCTATGCGTACACGCCTCAATCCCTCAGCAACTCGTTGATCGAGGTCTTGGAGCGGGTTTTCTCGTCAACGCGCTTGACGATAACAGCGCAGTACAGCGACGGGCCCGGGTCTCCGTTCGGCAGGTTCTTGCCGGGCAAGGTGCCGGACACGACAACTGAATATGGCGGCACTTCGCCATACATGATCTCGCCGGTGGCGCGGTCGACGATCTTGGTGGACTTGCCGATGTAGACGCCCATGCCAAGCACGGCACCTTCACGCACGATGCAGCCTTCGACAACTTCCGAGCGCGCGCCGATGAAGCAATTGTCCTCAATGATCACCGGGCCTGCCTGCAACGGCTCCAGAACACCGCCGATACCGACACCGCCGGACAGGTGCACGCCCTTGCCGATCTGCGCACATGAGCCCACGGTTGCCCATGTATCAACCATGGTGCCTTCATCCACATAGGCGCCGAGATTGACGAAAGACGGCATCAACACCACTGAAGGTGCGATGTAGGCCGAGCGGCGAACGGTACAATTCGGCACTGCCCGGAAGCCTGCGGCGCGCCATTGATTGTCGCCCCAGCCTTCGAACTTGGATGGTACCTTGTCCCACCAGGTTGCCGTTCCCGGCCCGCCTGCAATCGCTGCCATATCATTGAGCCTGAAGGACAAAAGCACTGCCTGCTTGAGCCACTGATTGACTGTCCAGTTGCCGTCAGAGCCCTTTTCAGCCACGCGCGCCTTGCCGGAATCCAGCAACCCAAGCGCTTGTTCCACACCGTCGCGAACTGATCCTTGCGTTTGCGGTGTGACGTTGTCGCGGTCTTCCCAGGCTTGTTCGATGGTGGCTTTCAGATTGGCGTGGCTCATTGTTTCGCTCCTAGCTTAAGCAATAATTCAGGGAAGATCAGTCGAACTTTATGTCGGCCAGGAACCCGGCCAGATCAGAGGTCTTGTGGTGCACGTGTGGCGCACCCTCGCCATCACCGGCGATGCTGTTCATGGTATTGCCGTCGTCATTGGCAGCGTCATGAACCAGAACCGTCGTCATGCCGAGATCATGCGGCACGGAAAGGTTGCGGGCGATGTCTTCAAACATCGCGGCCTTGCCGGGGTCAACTGTATGGGTGGCAATGAATTTTTCATACGGCCCGCGCTCCGGTTTCGGGATGAAATCAGAATGCACAATGTCAAAAATACCGTCAAACAAATGGGTAATGCCGATGCGATGCATGACATTGGTTGCATGCGAAACCGTGCCATTGGTGAACACCAGCTTGCGGCCCGGCAGCGCTTCCAGATTGGCGGCAAGCGCGCCATTGGCAGGTATCGGCGAGTGGTCGATGTCGTGCACATAGTCCAGGAACGCCGCAGGCTTGATTTCGTGCTCGATCATCAGCCCGCGCAGCGTCGTCCCGTACTTGTAGAAAAAGTCCTTCTGGATGCGGCGCGCTTCAACCTTGTCCACCTTGAACAGGTCCGAGATGAAGGCGCCCATGCGCACATCGATCTGGTCGAACAGTCGGCACGATGCCGGGTACAGGGTATTGTCGAGGTCGAATATCCAGGTCTCGACATGCTGGAAGCCGGGTGCAGACATGATCCTAAACCCTTCGTTCGGAGATACGGGTGCCAACGCCGTGTGGCGTCAGCAACTCCAGCAGCACGCAATGCGGGACCCGGCCATCGGTGATCACGACACCTTCAACGCCGCCACGCACCACCGATGCACAGCTTTCCAGCTTGGGGATCATACCGCCGGTAATGGTACCGTCCTTGCTCAATTGCTCGATCTGGGCCAGGGTCAGTTCCGGTATCAGCTTGCTGTCCTTGTCCAGCACGCCGGCAACATCGGTCAGCAGCAACAGCCGCTTGGCCCGCATGGCAATGGCAATGGCGCCGGCAAACGTATCTGCATTGACGTTGTAGGTTTCGCCATCAAGAGAGGTCGCAATCGGTGCGATCACCGGCACTGCCTCTGACTGTAATATGGTATGCAGGATTTCCGGGTTGATCTGGCCAGGATCACCTACAAATCCCAGGTCAATGTTCTCCTGCTTGCCGGTTTCGGCATTCAGTCGGGTGCGTTCAAGCTTCCTGGCGACACACAAATTGCCATCCTTGCCGGAGATGCCGATGGCCTTGCCGCCGGCCGCCTGGATATCCGTTACCACGGATGAGTTGATCGATCCGGCGAGCACCATTTCAACCACTTCCATGGTCGCCTTGTCGGTCACCCGCAAGCCGTCTTCAAACCGGGACTTTATGCTCAGGCGATCCAGCATGGAGCCGATTTGCGGACCGCCGCCATGTACGACAATCGGGTTGAAACCGGACAGTTTCATCTGGACGATATCGCGAGCGAACTTGCGCGACAGGTCCGGGTCCACCATGGCATGGCCGCCATATTTCACGACAATGACCTGATTGTCATACAACTGCATGAAGGGCAGCGCTTCCGACAGGATGCGCGCAATGGTCTGAGGCTGGTCGGTTTCCGACATGATTTTTAAAACCCGGAGAATGCTGTTCTGGTGCCAGCCCAGCCTTATAGCTGATCAACGCCGCATGTCCAGATCAGGATGATTTTTGGTTGTTTCAACCTAAAATCATAAACCTGATCGCTTTCAAAATGTTAGAGCAACTTTACGGGTTCAATTGAACCCGTGTTGCTCCAGGAAAAACCAGCCGGGTCCGGAATGCGGTCTTTCAAAGCTGGCGTCAGGCGCGCATGCCGTCAATTTCCGCCCGCAGTTCCGGCATGCCCCAGCCCTTGGCAGACGACGTGATGATGATGTCGGGAAAGGCTGCGGGGCGTTTGGCAATGGCCTTCGCGGCTGCTGCAAGAACAGCATCGCGTTCGCCCTGCTTGATCTTGTCTGACTTGGTCAGCACGATCTGGTAGCTGACTGCAGCTTCGTCGAGCTGATCCAGGGTTTCAAGATCGATCGACTTGATGCCGTGACGTGAATCAATCAGCACGAATACCCGGCGCAGGTTTGGCCTGCCCTGCAGATAGCCCATGATAATCGACTGCCAGGCCTTGACCAGGGACTTGCTGGCCCGGGCATAGCCATAGCCCGGCATGTCCACCAGCGCCACCGCGCCGTCTGCCAGTTCGAAGAAATTGAGCTCGCGGGTGCGGCCCGGCGTGTTGGACGTGCGGGCAATATCCTTGCGGCCGGTGAGGGCGTTCAGCAGCGAGGACTTGCCGACATTCGACCTGCCCGCAAAGGCCACTTCAAGAGGATACTCGGGCGGCAATTGCTCGAGCTTGGCGGCACCCATGCGAAACTCGGTCTGGCCGGCAAACAGTAATCGAGCGCGTTCAAGTTCTTCCGGTTTATACTCTCGCATGGCAGGTCCAGGGCAGCTGGATTATT
>Ga0316187_10000235_pt1 | contig 40618 bp, 82 predicted proteins | sample CroRivburrow1_MG_FD_204927 | JGI IMG/M metagenome (GOLD analysis project Ga0316187, IMG submission 204927) | Coastal sediment microbial communities from Maine, United States - Cross River worm burrow 1 | ecosystem: Environmental > Aquatic > Marine > Coastal > Sediment | place: USA: Maine... | reverse complement strand
CAGAGCGACGGAATCGAAGCCCTCGACCGCTGGCACCCCAGACGCACCGACTCCTCTGAGGGGCCTGAAAAGGCCCAGCAGGAAGCGCGAGGACTAACCCCGGTTCTCCACAAGAGTTAGGGAATTGTGGGAAGTTTCCCGGATTCCATTTGACTCCAGCGCTCTCATCGCTAAGATCCCCCCTGTCGATTGGAGCAGAGAGATGCCCTGCGAGGTCTTGCTTACGCGAGGTTCAGCAGGGAGGAACAATATTCAAGGGATGCTATAGACTCTGCGGAGGCTTCCCATCGACTCGGCTGATGACTAGGCTCGTGGTGAGTCAAGCCGGGAACACCACAGGGGATTAGGCTGGTGCTGGTCAGCAGAATTGCGAGGACTTAGGTCCGAGTGAAGACCGTTGGCTAGTCCAGTCGAATCACCATTCCGAGCAGCCCAGGTTTCAACGACCCTGGGCTGTTTGGCTGTACGGGTGACAGGTGATCCTGGCCACACCGTCAGAGGGATGGCACGTTTCGGCAGGCGAGACCCTACACGCACCATCTGCACCATACGCAGACGTAGCTCAATTGGAAGAGCGCTAGGCTTCAAACCTGGATGTTGTGGGTTCGATTCCCATCGTCTTTTTGCGGTCCCTCCACTCGAAACGTGCCACCTTCATCGCCACCCCGCAAACACGGGGTGGCGTTGGCTTGTACGGGCAGCGCTACCTGACGTCGCTGATGAACTCACACTCACCTTCGTTACGGCGCCGCTGCGCTTCCATGAAGGTCGACGGGGGCCTGGCGAAAGCCCATCCCTCGAACACGAACGAGCCAGGCCGTTTGCGTAGCTTGCTGTAGATGTCGGCGACCTTGCCGGGTTTGAACTTGGACAGCTTGAACGTCACCACCCGCTTGACGGGGTCGATGAACTCGACTGGACCACCAGGCCACGCGAAGATGAACGACTCTTGTGGCAAGGCGGGATCCAGGCCAGCCCAGACGATTCCACGAGCGCGTAGGTGCGTCAGGTCCCCAGTGGATGGTACGAGTAGGCTGGGCTCCTGTTGGATCTTCTTCTCACCAGTCCTGACGTCGGTCTCCTTCCAGTGCCCAGTCAGTAGGATGAACCCGTAGCCGTCTGACCGTATCGTTCGCTGGAGCTTCTTCAACTCCTGGCGATTCTCTTGCCATGTGCGCTCGCCACGGTTCGCAGAGACGATGACGAACCCGACGTCAGTCCAGTGCTTGTAGAGCCTGGCTAGGCTCACCTCGGTAAGCTCGACTGGTATGCCTTTTGGCTTCATGTTGCCCTCCACTCGGCATGGTAGCAAAAGGGGGGACCGCTCATCCCGTCAACAACGTGTTGACTGCAACGCTAAGGATGAGCGGCCCCCAGAAGAAAGACCTTGGAGAGAGGTCTTGTTCTAGTTGGTGTTGATGTTGATGGCCACTATCGCCATGGGACTCACCCACGGACATGCCGCACAACCTATGAAGCTGCCGAGTCCTTTGCCGCCCATGAGGTTGGGTACCCCAACCATCACCTGCTTGATGGCGTACACCGTTTTGCACCCACAGTTGGGGCAGACGGCTTCGGGATCGGAGACGGGCTGGTCTACCCAGGGCGCCCCTTCTGGGGTGCCGCCCTTGCCAAGCCCGTACGAGCGTTCTGGGTAATTGCCTGTCACTTGTTCCCCCGTAGCAGTGTGTAGCCTACCGTGTTGCCGTTGTGGTCCTTGAGGTTGACTCGCGTGTTCTCGGGTCCGTGGACTCGCAGCCGTTCGGCGTGAGCCTCTAGGATGTCGGCAAGCTCGTTGCGGGCGTCGAAGTCGGTATCCCCGAACGCAGCGTTGTCGATGTCGATGTGTATGTGGTATGTGGCCATCAGTCGGTTTTCACTTTCGGATGTGATCGCTCCCCTGAGAGCGTCTCCCAGAAATGCGTGGTCACCTTGTGGTCATCCTCCAAGCGGATGACGGATTCCAACTTGACGCCCCCAGGCCCAAGGGGACCTGGAACCGCGAGCGACAGCCAAGGCTCCTTGGTCGGGCCTTTCCACTTGATCGAGCGGCCTGGGGCTCTGCCCACCATGACCGCGTCCCACGCCATCTCTTCGGCTAGGGTGCGTGGCGTCTCGCTCCATTCCTTGAGGATGAATGCGTTCACTACCCTCGTGCTCCTGGTACGTCGTTCTTCTTCATTGCCTTGTTGATGCTGTTCTTCGACAGCCCGTTGAGGGGTGCGTGGACCAGGATGCCGTCAGAGCGCCACGAGCCTCGCACGTAACTCGCGGGAGGGTCGATGGTGGGCTCTAGGCCCAGGTCCACAAGAACCTGAGCCACGAGCTTCTCTTGCCCCTGTTTGCACAGGAAGGTATAGACGGCGGGGTCGCGTGCAACTGGGGACATCGGTTCTCCTAACCGTTGTGGAGCTTGACGCCAACGGCACTGATGGGATGGTCCGAGACCTTGCCGTCAGCCGTAGCGACTCCGACCACATCTCCCGGGAACCAGGTCCACCACCCAAGGTTGGAACCCTCGACCGGCCCGACGATGACCGTGACGTGCTCGACAGGAACCAGGTCGGCGTTGGCCAGGTCAACGTCCAGGTAGAACTCGAAGCCGTTCTTGAGGGCGTGTGTGCCTGCGTCTCGGATGCGCAGCAGCTTGCGCTGGTCAGGCGTCAGGTCGCCAAGGGTAACCGCTCCGAGCTTGCCGTTCAGCTCGGGAGCTTCCACCCGGAAGTACCGGGCTGCCGGAACGTCGGCCCAGCTCGGGGGCCGGAACTCCGTGACGACTCGGTCACTGGGGAGCGAGTTGAGACTCAGCTCGGTGGTGCTCCCTCTGGTTCTGGGACCGTCGAGGTCATCGCGCCAGCCGCTCAGGTTTAGGAGATCGGACAGGGTGTTGAGGTCGGTCATGCTCTAGTTTCCTTTCTTGAGCTTGGAGTACTCGACGGCAACCGCTCGCTTGAGCAGCTTGTTGTCCTTGGCCTTCTGAGCTTCGCGCTCAGCCCGCTCTTCGGGCGTGCTCGGACCTGAGACCGTGGTGACGGTCCAGGTGATCTTTTTGCCGACCGCTCGCAGGGCGAGGAGGAAGTTGATGGCGTCCTTCTCTTGCTCGCCCAGAGCTGAGGCGAACCGCTCAGCGAACGACCGGATGTCATCCTCGCTGGAGTAGGGTGAGAGCGCTTTGAATCCGATGTGGTCGGAGTTGTCGTGGTCGATGAACATGACCACCACGTGCGAGTAGGTTCCCCGCTTCGGCTTGTTCCAGCGCCCGGTCTTCGGGTTGAGCGTCTGGTTGACCACCCGCTGCTGGTGCTTTTTCGCGCCCTTCGTGGCAGTCTCAACCCAGAAACGATTCTGGGTCCTGTGCCGACCGTAGGGCCAGTCCTCGATGACGTGCGCCGTTTCCGCGCTCGTGTGCCCGCTCAGAACCGTGATGTTGTCGCCCATGCTAGTTGTCCTCCTCGATACTGATGACGTCGGCCTGGTAGGGCGGGACGTCTCCGACGCTCATGATGATCTTGTCTCGGTGGCGGAACACCCGCCCCCATGTGAAGCTGCTCATCCCATAGCGGGCACCGGGAGCCCTGGGATGGTCGAGGCGTAGTGTCCCTTTGCTGGTGGACACGACCACGCCGACCACTGAGTGGTCTTGCGTTACCTTGGGTGGCCACGCTTTGGGCTTCCCGGCCAGGGTGACACGCACCTTGGTACCCGGCGCGAAGTCGAGGCTGGTAAGGTCGATGTTGCTCACTAGCTCAGATCCAGACTGGCGAACCGCTCGTTCTCGCTGTCGTCCTCGTAGTCGCTGTCGTCGCTGTCGTCGAGGTCGAGTGAAGCGAATCGCTCGCTGCCCCCCTCCGCGTCGAAGTTGTCGAGGTCGGCCCCGTCATCCTCCAGCCCGAGCTGCGCGAAGCGCTCGAAGCTGATGACGACCTTGCCGCCCTTGGTCCGCTTGTGCAAGCGCACCTTGGGTCGCACGCGCAGCCGGAAGGTCGCCCCGTCAGTCATGGTCCTGATTCCGCTCATGTCGTCTCCTCTCTCCACCTAAATACTCGCATACGTGAGTCGAACCGTCAAGAGAAACGGAAAGGATTTTCTTCCTCCGTAACTCCAGGCCAAGTAAGACGATGCCACTAGTATCCCCTGTTGTGGAACGCGTTGATGGCTCGCGCCTGGAGGATGTCAGCCCGCTTGAGCGCAGCTCGTGCCAGGTCGAGGTAGGCACAGGCTGAGATGACCTCTTGTTCAGCCAGCGGAGCGAGCCCAGCGTCTTCATCGCACAGGATGGCAACCTTGGCCTTTTCAACCTGCTTGGCGTGCGCTTCGATGTCCATGGTGTTCCTTAGTCGTGGGTCCCGACGCAGCGACCCCCGTGGGTGGGGCAAGTGAACGAGTAGACGCAGACACAGGCGCGGAGCTTTGCCAGCTCGCAGCAGCCATGCCGCTTGACGATGTCAGCCCTGGCGCAGTCACTAGAGCAGGTTGCCTGTTCGAAACGCTTGAGCGCGAACTCGGCTTGTGTCTCGGACAACTCCGCATCGCAGACCCTACAGTGACGGTAGCGCTCCAGTCCGGTGCGAGGCATTAGGCGGCAGTTCTTTCGAGGGGCAGGGGGTCTGATGCGCGCTGCCGGGTGGCAGCGGCTTGAGCGTTCTCCAGCAGGGTGACGCGCCAGGTTCGCCGCACGATGGTTTGGCTGGTTGCGCCCCGTTCGCTGGTGCTGGTCCCGTGGGGGCTCAGGCTGTCGGTGATGGAGTCGCCCAGCACTGCGATCCAGTGGGGCTCCCCGTCGTGGGTGACGTCCGCGAGGTAGAGGTCAGAGGACCGCTCTCGTGAGCTGAGCCAGTCAGCCAGCCCCAGGGAGGGGCCAGACCGGACGGTCGCGCTGGGGGCGCCGGAGCCGTAGGCACCGTCAGTCACGTACTCGGCTTCGAGCGCGTAGCCCAGCCGGTTCAGCGCTCGACTCACCTCCAGAATCTCAGTCCCGATGACCAGCCCGCTGGTCCCGCGCTCCCGGTTGAGCCAGGCGGCAGCGGTCTCAGCGGTCCGACCCGTGATGGCCGACAGAGCGCTGGGACCGCACCAACCCTGGTAGATCGAGGCGTTAGCGTCGTGGGTGACGTCGTGCAGCTCGCGCGCAGCTCGCGGGGGGAGCTTCAGGCGCGTGGTTCGCGCAGCGACCCTGATGCGCTTCCTGGGCTTGACGGTGATGTTCAGCATGGCTAGCTCTTCCTGGGCTTGAGCCGCACGCAGAAGCAACCCTGGAGCGTCGTGGCCCGACCGCGAGAGTCGGGTCCGCTGAGCCACTGGGTGGTGTTCCCGTCCGACCATTCCTGAACCTGAATCGATTCGACCGTGATGATCGAGTCGTAACCGTACCCCCGAGAGTCGGGGGATCCCGCGCGGTCGCCGACCCGCCAGATCGTTTTCGTCGCCATGTCGTCTCCTCTCTCCACCTAGAGTATGGCATACGTTGGTCGAACCGTCAAGCCTGACGATGAATTACTTGAGCCGCCAACCGGCCAGTTTCCCCTCGCTCTCGACCCGCTCGAAGAGCGCCTCATCCTTCTTCATGTTGACCGTGAAGTTCGCCTTGTTCAGCCGACCGAACCGCCGCAGCAGAGTCCGCAAGGTCTCGACCGCGATGAACCCGTCGTGGGTCTCAGCCAGGAGCTTCGCCAGCTCCCGCTGGGCAGCTCGCGCGCTCTTCGCGTCTTCGGCCAGGATCTCAGCCGCTTCCAGGGTCGCGGCGTCAAGGGTCAGCTCGACGTTGGGCTTGCGCAGGCTTCCGGTCCCGGTCCCGGTGCTAGCGGCCAGTGGGCGGGCTTGGAACGTCTCCTGGGACGCTTCCTCGCAGACGGTGCAGACGTCCCCAGCGGCGTCAACCGGCTCACCACAGGCGCAGGAGTGATCCTCACGCAGCGCCATGATGGCGTCAGTCATTTGGGCCAGGGTCGATTTGACTCGCAGCCCCGTGACTCCGAAGGTTTCCGCGACCTTGCGCAGCTTGGACTTCCGCAGCCCGCGCAGCTCGTCAGCGGTCGCCGACTCGCCGAGCAAGAGCAGCTCGTTCTCAGCGGCGAGCGCGAGCGCGTCAGAAAGCCAGAAGACCCGCAACCTCTTAGATGTGTCGGTGTCGGTGTCGGTGGTGCGCAGCTCGGAGTGGAACGATCCGTTGGAGGTCGTCAGCACCTCTCGCACGTCTTTGTGGCGCAGCCCCGTGGCAGTCGCCAGCTCAGCCAGGCTCAGTGCTCCTCCGTCTTGCAGAGCTTCGATGATGCGTGTCTTGTGGTCGGTCATGTTCAAGCTCCGATCAAGGTGGTGGTGATGAACCCGGAAAACTGAAGGACACCGCTGGGACAGGCTCCCCAGATGCGGAGGGCGAGCAGAGCCCACCAGAGATGTCGTGTCGTCTCGTGTGCCATGCTTTTTTCCCTCTCTCCAACAGGAGTATGGCAGGCGATGATCTCGCCGTCAAGCATTGCGAAGGAGAAATACTGAGTTCGTATAAGTCTAATCATCTCGATGATTACGATTCCGTTAGGCATCGTTTAGGAGACATCGCGTCACAAACCCCAACAGACGATGACATAGAGGGGGCTAGCTCGCATCTCAATATCGGCTTTGGCAGGAGCCCTGTGTGCGACGTTCGGCATGGGTCGCGACTCCTGATACCTGCCATCAGGAACGTGCCCTGTGACGCGTTCTCAGCTCCTCTAAGCGATGGCGGAATATGGCTGAATCGATGTGCCAAAATAGGAGATGGCGGATTGATGTCTAGTTGATGACGGATTGAGGCGGAATAGTTTTTAGCGTCTGAATGATGGCGGAATGCGATTCGGACAGACAACCACCATCGACTATTTCAGCCGCCATCAACTGGCCACATTTACGCCGCCTATGATGGGGCGTAACTCCAGCTCGCTCGACGCGTTGTAAACCTAACGATGACGACCACATCTTTCCGTGCGAACGCAACAAAAACCCTCCGTTATTCTTGACGGTCAGACCCACGTATGCCATACTCCTGTTGGAGAGAGGAGACGACATGGCTGACACGGGGCGCGCGAGAGAGAACGCGGGATACACGGAGGAAGAGCTGGAGCGTCTCACGCGGGAAGCGCGGCGAGCTGCTGATCTGGCTTCGCGACTCGCTTCGGTCTCCAAGGTTGATCAGAGCGCTCTCAGAAAGCTCGGTCACCGGGGCTCGGTCAGGGGGCGCCAGCGGGCGCTGGCTCTGCTGCTCGGTCATCGGAACGCGGGGATCATCGAGGTCTGGAGTCTCCGCGAGGCTTGCCGCTCCAACGAGTGCTTCAACAGCGCAAATTTCACCGTCAACATGAGGAAGGATTCGAAGCGCGGGCTCTGGACGTGCCACACCCACAAGAGTCGCGGATACGGTCGGCACTTGCGGGGCTACTGGCAGCTCACTGACGAGGGAACGGCACTCGCTGCCGAGTATGCGCGTTTCATCGAACAGGCCACCCCCGAGAGTCAGAACTTGACTCAGCTCCGCGAGCGGCTCATCGAGGTCAAGCGTGAGGTGGCCAACAGCATCGTTCTCACGGCTAAGACGGCGCGCTGCCCCTTCTGCCGCGAGGACATCACTGCTGACGATCTCGCCCGGTGCAACTCTTGCGGCAACGAAGCACACGCGCTCTGCCTCGAAGAGTTCCGAGGGACGGGTTACCAGGCCAAGCGGTGCGTGCTCTCTCGCACGGCTGCGAGCTGCTACGGGGAGTACGAGACCATCGCCAAGCCGGAGCCGGAGCCGGAGCCCCCGGCGCCGCTCCCCGCTCCCGCTGCGACCTTCGCGGAGGTTGCTGCTGAGAACGCGGCGCTTGACTCTCCCCACGCTGCTGCGGCTGCTCGCGCCGCCGCTGAGCCGACTCCCCCGACTCCCTTGATCATCAACCTGCTGGCCACGCGGACAATCCCCACGGAAGAGAGCTAGCCATGGCTCTGAAAATTAGCATCACCACTGACAAGCTCAAGAAGGCCAAGCCCAAGCTCAAGAAGCGGTTTGCGCTGGTCATCGACGCCACCGAGCTGGATTACCAGCAGATCGCCATGGCGCTGCTGGAGCTGGCTGGATCGCTCGAAACCAATAGCTTCGGGGACGACGCGTGCGAGAAGCTCAGGGATGCTGTCGCGGCTCGCGACCCTGAGTTGCAGACCACCACACGGTTGAAGCTCGAAGCTCCCATCGTTTTCAAGATCCACGCGGACGGCAGAGAGGTGGGGGTCGCCAAGCTCAGTGAGGAGAAGCCAGCTCCCGTAATCAAGGCAAGGGCAAGGGCGCACACGCACTTCCCGACCCGTGGCCACACGAAAAACATCGTCCCGACCCAACGCCAGTTCTTCTACGAGGAAGAGGAGGAGGAAGAGGTCGAGGACGTCTGGGAGTACGACAAGCACGAGCTGGTCGAGGTCTGCGTTGACGGCATCTGGATCAAGGGCACCGTCGCTGGTCAGACCGAACCCGACTACTACGAGGTTGATGACGACTACGGGCGCTTGCGGGAGTACCACACGCGAATGATCCGGCCCATCGGAGTAGATGACGAGGAAAGGCCCTGGTAATGGACGCTCGATTCAGGAGACTGGAGCGGCGCTGGCTGGAGACGGGTGACCCCGAGCTTGGTGCTCAGGTGCTCAGGACACGCAAGCGGTTCGCTCAGTTCAAGGCTGGTCATCGCGTGCGTCTCGACGCGGGTAAGTGGACGGGCGCTGACCAGCAACTCATCGGCAATTTCGTGATCACGGTCGCGCTCAACACCACCGAGGGCAGGACGTACACCCTGGCTCGACTGGACGGGGACGGTGAGCCCATGACGGGTCCAAACTGCTACGTCTCTGGCGTGATGGGTGACGACCTGGCCAGGATCATCGTTGACGACAACGCCCCCTTGAACTGGGAGGGTGGAGCCCCCTGGCTGGCGTGCGAGCTGTGCGGTGCTCCCCCTCACGAGTTTTGCGTGACCCCAACACTGCTCACGAGGAACCTCCCTCACATGGCTCGGTCAATCATCCCGCCCCTTCCCCCGCTTCCGCCCCCGCTGCCCATCACGGTAGTTGAGCAGCAGGTACCTGACCTGGGGATCACCCTGTGCGAGAAGCGCGCCAACGATCTGGTGTTCACGTCATCGAGCGTGGCCAGTGGTGGGGCGTTGAGCATCACGGTTCGGGCCACTGGATACAGGCCCCCACCGATGCCGCCCAGGCCAGTTGATCCACTGGCGCAGGAGCTTGAGCGGTTGCTAGACGGAGGAGATTTTCCAACACCATAGTTGACGGTGCGATCATCGCAACATACAATGAAGGTCCAAGGAGGGAGACGAATGAGCGGACTGAGGAAAAACGCGAGTCTGAAACAGGTGGCCCTGCGGGCTGTGTTGCTCGCCAATCGGGCGCGGCGCAGGTTGAAAAACGCTTGGGAGTATGAGGCTCAGCTCAAGGAGGACATCTCACGCTGGACTGAGTACGGGGACGCTCAGGCAGCCAGCACAAAGGCATTCCACGAGTGGAACGAGCTGGCTGAGCTGGCTAGTCATCTTGCCAGGCACGCTGGGGTTAGTGCTCCCAAGGATTGGGTGGCAGCAGCGTGAGCAAGCTCACCCGCAAGGAACAGCACAACGCCAAGCGCGCCAGGCGCATCGCAGAGAAGGGTGTCCAAGTTGACACCTTGATCGGAGCCGACGTCTGGCTCGCAGGCTACGAGGACGAGAGTTGCGACCTTTGTGGTCATCCCATCAAGTGGCTCTTCGGTCTGAGGCTCAAGACGACAGCCGGGGATGCCGAGTTCATCCCGGTCGGGTCGACGTGCATCACCGACTGGGCTGAGGCGCTCCCCCTGAGCGATGCCCAGCGTGAGCTGCTGTCCAACCTGGCGCTGGCCAAGGAGCAGGCAGAGAAGCTCAAGGCACGCTTCCGCTCCATCAACGGAGCCGTCAAGCACGGCACCTTGAGCGAGGATCAGGGCAAAGCTCTGCTCCACTACTTCGGGAAGGCTCCCGCTGAAGCTCGCGCGAACCAGTTCTTGCGCGACATCGCAGAGCGGGCCGCGAACTACGGACGCTTTGTTGGTCGGCAGTGGGAGAGCTGGAGCAACGCGTACGACGGCATTCTGAAGCAGGCCAACGCGCCGAAGGCTCCCAAGTGCGGCAAGTGCGGCTCCCCGACCCGTTACCGCTCCGGTCGTTACGGCGACTTCTTCGGTTGCACGACCTTCCCGAACTGCCGATGGACCCAAAACGTTGACGACGTCATCGAAGAGCCGGAGCCCGTTTTGGTTCCTGAAGACTACGACACCCCATTCTGAGGAGGATGTAAATGACGACACCACGATTGAGTGTCCTGGCTTGGAACCCAGGCGACAAGCTCATCGACCGAGAAGGTCTGAGAGCTATGCCGCCCCCGACCAAGCTGGGATCCAGACACAAGCCGGTGCCCCACATCGAGTTGGTTGAGGCCATCGAGGCTGCGTTCGACATCTACGGGTTCGAGCTTTCGCAGGAGCAGCTCGTGGTCAACAAGACTGGAGCCAAGCTCTTCGGTGGCGGCATCGTGACTCCGGTCACGGAGGGCACCCTGGCTGACGACCTGATCGACTACCAGCGCAACGGGCAAGCGTTCGCTGTCGTGTTCCGATCCGGCAATGATGGGCACGTAGCCATCCGCCTGGCCGCTGGCAGGGTCGCGTTCATCTGTTCGAATCTCGACATACACGCCGACTTTATTGCCTTGCAGCGCAGGCACACCGTGAAACTCAACCTGGAGCGTGAGCTGGAGGAAGCGGTGGAGCGCTACGTCGGACACACCCGCTCGTTTGTGGAGCTGACTGACAGGGCTGGCGAGATCGAGCTGACCGACGATGACGCGCGCCTAATCACATTCAAGGTCTTCGAGCGTGGCCTGGTTCTTCCTCGCCTCTTCCCCCAGGTCGTCAAGAATTATTTCAACCCTGACGAGGGATGGGCAGACTGCTGGCCTGACACGCGTCTGGGGCTGCATGGTGCGTTCACGCGTGCTCTGCGTAGTCTCGCGCCTGAGCCCAAGCTCAAGGCCACCCGCAACGTGGCGCGGATCCTCCTACCCGACGACCCGGAGTTGAACTGATGACACTTGACGGTCGGATCAGTGTCGTATAGACTGAACATCGGTTGGAGAGCCGGAACAGTAGCGAGAGCAACAAGGAGCAGTCATGGGGGAGAAGGAAACGAAGAGCCGTCAGCCGGTGACGTGCGATCATCCGATGGTCGCAGCCGCCATCCTGGTGTTGGAGGAGCAGACAGGCGAGGGCACGCACGTGGCGATCCCTTCGGTTGCCATCTTCCGGCGAGCTGTTGAGTTGGGGCTGGTTCAGGCGCACCAGTACAACTCGATGCGCGCTCGACTGAGTCAGCACTGCGACCTGGCCAACGCCAGGGTGCTGCGCGCCAAGGGTTCCAAGGTGGGCGTGCGCGGCTCACGGACCACGAGCTGGGTCCTGCGTGAGTCGAACCTGGGCATCCAGCCTGTCCCCATGAACGGTGGGCTGGTCATCCGGCGCGAGCTGAGCCCAGCCAAGCGGCGTCATCTCGCCAGGCGGCGTAGGGCGCGCAGGTTCGGGCGTGACGTCATCCTGAGTGACGACACCCTGACGGGCGCCCCTGAGTCTGTGCGGCTCGTGGCGGGCCGCACAGCGCGTGAGGCGCTAACGTCTGCGTTGACTGAAGAGGCTCTGACCTGGCTGCTGGGGCGGTTGCCCCTGGAGCCCGAGTTTCGTGCGCGCCTCGAAGCGACGCAGAGTCGTCTCGGTCGGCTGCGTGTCATCGTTGAGGAAGAGCGGGGCAGGAGGACGGCGTGAAGAGCAAACGCAAACACACGATTACGGTTCGATGCCCGACGTGCGGCACTGTGTACGGTGTCAGATGGAGGGATTCCTATTTGTGCCCAAAACGTGGTTGTGAGTTCGGAAGGGGGAGAACGCGTAAGTGAGTGAACTTCGTATCATCGTCAAACCCAAGGGTATGTTCAACGTCAACCCGTTCAGTTACGAGTACCTTGAGCGAGAGATCGAGTTCATCGGACCGGTCGAGACCTACAAGGACGACCGCGTGTGGATGGAGGTTTTGCATTACAAGCCGTCAATCATGCGGCTCATGAGTGGCGGCACTCGGGACTGGTTCAACAAGGCATGGCGCACCAAGGCACCACCGACACCGACCTTGTGCATGAGGGAGGACACTGACGCACCTTGGGAGACCTGGATGTCCATCACCCCCATGGAAATCCAGTCCATGTTCCTCCCCATCGAAGAGGCTGACGGGGTCGTGTGGACCGCTGGTCTAGGCATCGGCTACTACGCCCTTCGAGTTGCCGCCAAGGACGACGTCGACAAGGTGGTCGTCTACGAGACTGAGCCGTTGGTGGTCGAGTTGTTCGAGCGCAACTTTGGGGACCGCCCCTACTTCGACAAGATCGAGGTTCGGCACGGTGACTTCCGTGAGGCGTTGCGCAACAACGAACCCGATCAAGATGACTTCATCTTCATGGACGTCTACCCCACGGTGTGCTGCGACCAAGCTCTGGATGACGCGAAGGAGTTCAAGCCAATTTACTCGCGCTACTGGTTCTGGAACTACGAGCGCGTGGTGCTTGACGCTGTCGTCCAGTGGGGGATGCGCCCAACCACGTGGGGCAACCTGCGTCGGCTGATCACGACGTGGACTAAGACGAACATCAACGAGTCAACCCACCCTGACGAGCGCATCCCGACCCTCGGCGGGGATGACGGCACTCTTGACCATTGGTACCATCCCGTTACCGATCCCGACTACTGCCGTGCAATTCTGGAGGCGATGAGTGGCTGATCCTGTTTGCGACTTCTGCATGTCGCCCAAACCTAGATGGTCCTACGACTGCGAGGACCATGCGACCAATTTCATCGACACTCCAGAAGGCTGTGTGCTGACACACTCGATTGGAGCGTGGGCAGCTTGCACCAGGTGCTCTCGCATAATCGACCGCGCTGACCCACTGGTCCTGGCCCGGGTGGCTGCTGAGTCCAACCTGCGGCGACATGGGGTGCCAGTCACCAAGGACGAGCTGATGGAGTATGCGGCCACGCTGGAGCCGCGCTTCGTCGAGCTGCTCCCGAAGCTCGGACCACGACGCAAGCCGACACCGGAAGAGGACAGTGAGCGACCGGCGCTTGAGGTGGAGGACCTGCCGATGCAGAACCACAACCTCAATTGAAGACTAAAGGTCCGTCCACTGCCTGCCGAAGAGGTTGGCAGGAGGACGGATGACTGAACCGCGTTGGAAGCTCATTGCTCATCTCAGGGCTCAGATAGCAGCCGGAACGTACTACACAGACGCCAGGATGCGCGTCGTAGCGGACAAGCTCATACGGAGCTTGACGGGGAGACCTGCGTCGGATACTGTGGGCGACTGTGACTCAGAGCAAGGAGCTTGCATGACCGACATTGGAGTAGGGGCCGGAGCCAGTAAGGGATACCCACCAAAGTCCCCAGAGCAGGCTAGCTTATGTGAGCCCAATGAGTTTCACAAAGCGATGTGCAACATTGTCTTCAAGATGCTGGATCAGGCCAACGGAGTCGACCACCTAGTTGCGCTCGCCAAAGCTCAGGTCGTCTCAGGAGAGGCCATTCGGCGTCTCATCGTGTTGGGTCAGGACCAGAACCCAACCAAGCAGAACGTCATGGATGCAGTCATGACCTGTGACCGTCAAGACGAGGGTGAGTAGTCACGATGACTGAACTGGAGCTGTTCAAGGCTTGGCTCGACCGTGAGGGTGTCGATTACACCGAAGATCGAGACGGGGTCAAGACTCACCTGATCACTGTCGAAGCTCCTCCGCGCGCTGTCGCGTCGTTCAACGGGTTTGACGGAACCTTCGTATTCCTGAGCGCACAAGAGTAGCCGATGCCTGAGCCCGCTAAGATTTGTAGCGCGTGCAAGCTGCGCTCTCGTGACGAGGTCTTGCGCCTGATCAAATTCAAGTATGAGGAATGGCAAAAGCTCGACGAGGAGTTGGTTGCGTTGAACCGCACGTTCAAGACCCATGGCGTGAGTGACGCGTTGGACGAAGCGGTGCTCATAGTCGAAGATTCGCAGAGCATCATAGCGGCGCAGTTGATCGCTATGACGTGGTGCATGGGAACTGACCCAAAAGACCTGACTGACGTTCGTGACATGCTGCGCGGCACCAAATTGGATTTCGGGGATGATGGGATCAGCGGCATCGGCACTAGCGAGCCCGTAATGAGGTTCTAGTGCTGACTGCTGACGACATCCGACTCATCCTGAACGAGCAAGAGTTCTGGATAGAAGACATCGAGTGGTCAGCAAGCTACTACATGACGAAGACGGATCCAAACGGATGAGCTGCAATGGTGCTCTAGGCAAGAAGGGGACGAAGTGCCCCAATTGCGGCAAGGCACGGACACTCCATTGCTGCCCACTAGAGTTTCATCATCATCTTGACGAGTCCGACTGTGACCAGTGGGCTTGTAGGGGGTAGCCGATGTCTTACCGACCTTTGACCGATGTGTGGATGCTCTGTCGGTCCAAGCTCCCGGCAGGGAACAAGTACTATGGGGCGTACCCGTCAGGCTTCCTTGAGCGCGCGAGGTACCTGCTGGGTGTGACGATCAATGACCCGGTGCTACACATCTGCTCTGGTGAGGTGATGAACTACCAGAGCGGTCCCATGCGCGGCAAGGGTGTCGGCCCCAACGACAAGACCCTCGACCTTGACCCTGAACTGTCACCGGATTTCTTACTCGACGCCAGGACCATCGGCGTGAACCCTGGTGATGTGTTCCCTTACTGGACTCCAGGCGAGCGGGTTCCTGGTGGGGAGTGGGAGGAGTGCGAGGTCGGGACGTTCAACGTCACCGCTGAGGGTGAGGGGCCGATGCGGCCTGAGTCTGGGCGTCAACTGTGGGCGGCGTGCTTGATCGATAGACCATACACCGATGCCGATGCCGAAGAGTACGCGCCGGGTGCTGAGAACTACCCGAAGGAGCTGAACGACCTACTCAGGCGCGCTCTGTCCGTCACTCGCATCGGTGGTAGGGTCGGTGTGCTCGATTACCTGTGCCCACGACCACCTCGTGATGGCATCGGGTTCATTGCTCTCGTGGCGGTTTCCACGGGCTGGAACAACCGGGCCAGGTGGTACAGCGTGTTCGAGCGCACCGCGCACAACCCGCTGGAGTGGAATACCATGCGAGGTGAACGAACGGAAGAGGAAGAGCTAGCCGAGACCATCCCAGAGCCGGAGCCCATTCAGGTGGGTGACACGTCGTCTGTGGTGATGGCCAACCCGGAGGACTACGCACCGACTCCGACCACGCCAGCGCCAGCGCGCAAGAAGAAGCGCAAGAAGAAGGCGAAGAGGTCTCGCCCAAGCGCGATGGATGGGTTTGGGTCATGAGATCACAAAAAGAAATTGAGGAGGCGCTCAACGAGGCGCTTCAGGCACTAGAAGCTGGGGAGAACCCGTTCCCAGGACTGTCTTACGTGGAAGGAGTTCAGGCGGCTCTGGACTACGTTCTACAGACCACAGACGCGAAACCGATGGACCTATGACCATAGAAGACCTGGTTCCCGACAGTGCCCTAGTGGCTCGCCTGGAGGCTGTGCAAGCCGCCATCGATAGCCTGACTGGCTTGACGGTCACGCGCAAGCATCTCCCTCTCGGCGCGTTGACCGAGCTGCAAGACCACATCGGTGGTGTGGTCGAAGAGGTCAAGGCTGCGGCGCAACCCGACGACGAGATCAACGCCAAGTACCGCAGCCGGATGCGGAACGAGTGCTTCCCGACCTACTCAGGGGTTTGGTTCTACCCGTTCGACCCCAAGCCGGAAGAGGTCAGGCACACAGACATCGTCTGGAGTCTGTCTCATGCGTGTCGGTGGCGTGGTCACGTCTTGCGCCTCATATCGACTGCCGAACACTCCATCAAGGTCGCTGCCATCGTCGAGCACTTGGTCACCGAGGAGGTCAGGAACGGCGACCTGTCCAGCGACATGATCGCTCTCGCGACCTTGCACGCACTGTTGCACGACGGTCACGAGGCGTACTCTGGTGATCAGATCCGCCCGATGAAGCATCGGATGTGCGACGTCTTCGGCACACCGTGGGAGCGCATCGAGGGCAAGATTCAAGACGCCATCCTAGAAGCCTACGGCCTGGGTCCGATGCCTCCAGAGGTCGCAGCCATAATCAAACAGGCAGACGACTGGATGCTCTACTGCGAGTCGATCAAGCTCAAGCCAGACGTCGACTGGAGCATCTCGGGTCCGTTCCGCGTTCCTCCTGGAGACGTCGTCAGCATCGGTCGAGTCAAGACCGAAGAGGTACCTGTCAAGGGCGTGCGTGAGCTGTTCGACAGCGAGATACGGCGTCTGGTCAAGGTGATCGGCGCTCGATTGCCGGATGACAAGACCCTGACCCCGTCGCAGAGTGTCTCCAGACAAGGCGCTGCACAGAACCTGGCAGACGTGATGGCGGTTGTTCCGATTCCTGGTGAGCGGCCAAACCCGCCAGCGACTACACCCAAACCGGAGGGTGAGTTCCTCCCGAACCTCTCGCGACCGGCTAGGGGGGACGAGGTCAGCACGTCGGCGTGGCAGTCAGCAGTCAGGTCGTCAGAGGTCGAGATCCCGTCTGAGCTTCTCAACGAGCCTGAGTTCCAAGGGGACTGATGGAGATCGAAACCAAACCGGAGGTCGTCACAGACAAACCTGTCGGTATGCTCAGACACATCGTCGAGCTAGACGCACAAGGGAACCCCACCGACAAGTGTCTGTGTGGTCATATCTGGGATCGAGTATTCTTGCGGCATGACCCGAGCGTGGGCATCTGTCAAGAGTGTGTGGACGAGTTAAAGCGTAGGGGGCTAGGTTGATGGGCGGCTGCGAACACTGGGTACCGGGACTGCTCTCTGATCATCAGATCAGACATCTGGCGCAAGACCATGGGATGATCGAACCCTTCGAGCCTGAGCAGGTTCGTGAGCGGGAGATGGGCCGCGACACGGGCGGCACGGTCTATGCCAAGCGTGTCATCTCTTACGGCACGTCGAGCTACGGCTACGACATGCGCGCAGGGGGGACGTTCAACATCTTCAAGGCGACAACCTGCGAGCCAGTCGATCCGAAGCGGATGCCTGACGAAGCGTTCGACGTCGTCTACCCCGGTCCTGACGGCTTCATTCTCATCCCACCCAACAGCTTCGCGCTGTCCGTCAGTGTCGAGTGTTTCAACCTGCCTCGTGGTGTGTTGGGTGTCGTGGTTGGGAAGAGCACCTACGCGCGCTGCGGAATCTCGGTGCCCCTCACTCCCATTGAGCCGGAGTGGCGTGGTCATCTCACCATCGAGATCAGCAATACTACACCACTACCGGCGAAGGTCTACGCGGGTGAGGGCATCGCTCAGATCCTATTCTTCAAGGCGTCAGCGTCTTGCAGTACGTCCTACGATGATCGTGGCGGCAAGTACCAGGACCAACAAGAACGTATCTACTTGCCGGAGGCGTGACGCTTGTTCTTCAACGGATACACCATCGAACCACTGCCGATAAGTGTGGTGGGAGGGATGTGCTACAAGCGCCTCGAAAAGTCCCTCGACAACGCTGATGATGCCAGCTTAATACGACTAGCACATCAACTAGAGAGTAAACAGGGGCGCCGCGTACGGGCGCTATAAACTCAAATCCCGACGAGCAAACCCACTTAGGGGAGGCCATGAAAGTAGTTGCTGTTTACGAGACGAAGGTCCAGGTATGTGTCGACGTTGGGGAGTTCGACACTTGGGAGGAAGCTGCCGCCTATGTCTCCAAGTTGACCCCACCATCACCACCACCAGACATCGAGTTGCGTCTAGATAGGATCTGGCGTGACAACGGAGACGATTACTACAACGGGCACGAGATCATCGGTAACTGTCGATTTTGTGGAATTGGGATCGTGGACGGTTGCGGTGTGCATGGTTGTAAGGGTGAGGATCACAACAAGAAGATCGGATGGGTCTCCACGAAGCATGGACATCAGACTTGGTGCTCTCAGGGGTGTCGAGACAAGGACCCTGGAGACATCGAGAGAGGGAGAAGCTGTAACAATGGGTGAGTTGTTTCAATTGGTGTGCGATAAGTGCAAGCTCACACATTCATTCACAGCAGGTGACGGTAAAGACAGCATGAAGCGCTTCATTCGTGAGCACATCAGGCACAACTGGGCAGGCTTGCATTTGGAGCTAGAAGAGCATCCTTCGCCTCGACCGTCTGACCATTACACAGAGAGTCCGACCTGTGACTGTGGATGACCGTAAACACAACGTCACAGTGAAGTGCATGGAGTGCGCCACGACGTACACGACCGCTGACCACGAGTTCGAGGGTGGAACGTGCTTGTGTCCGGTGTGCAGCTCATCGAAAGCTATGAAGCTATGAAGCTGGTGTTCTCGGAGTTCTACGATCAACCCATCGAGAAAGACGTCGAGAACTACTACGACCCGCTTCCAGACGAGGCTTTCGTCGACACGCCCAACCCGTGGGAGATGGCAGTCAAGCTAGAGGCCAAGGTCGCTATGCTGATGTCGAACAACGCAGAACTGAAGCGCGCACTTCGCGGAATGCTGAATCATCCAAACATCAAGACCATGAGTGACGGTGGTTGGGCACCGTGGTACCAGTACGCCAGGCGCGCATTGCGAGGCGAGACGTGAGAGCTGTCCTAGAAGGTCGGGCTAGATGGGTGGTGACCCAAGGAGACGCGCTCGAAGAGCTGCGCAAGCTACCTGACAACTCAGTCCACGCTGTCATCACCGACCCGCCAGCGGGCATTGCGTTCATGGGCAAGGACTGGGACAAGGACAAGGGCGGGCGTGACTGTTGGATCGAGTGGATGGCTGAGATTATGCGTGAGGCGTTCAGGGTCGTCAGGCCAGGCGGCATCGCGCTGGTGTGGGGTCTCCCTCGAACGTCTCACTGGACTGCTACGGCAGTCGAGAACGCTGGCTGGGAGATCAGGGACATCATTCACCACCTGTTTGGGACAGGCTTCCCGAAGAGCTACGGAGTCGGTCAAGCTGTCGAGAAGCTCATCAAGACAGGCAAGGCTCGCAGGCCAGACCGTGACCTGGGCGGGAGAACTAGAGACCGCTACTCAGGAGACACCGAAGGAACGATCATCAGCAACACGGGGGGCAAGGTCGAGCTGACGACACCAGAAGGTCAGGTGTGGGCCGGTTGGGGGACAGCTCTCAAGCCGATGGCAGAGCACTGGATCATGGGGCGCAAGCCGCTGGCTGAGAAGAACGTGGCCAGGAACGTGCTCCAGTGGGAGACGGGGGCTATCCACATAGACGCCTGTCGTGTGAGCTACGCGGACCCACGTGACGCGTCGAAACACGCGCAGGAGTGGAACCGTGAGTGGAACCCAGACACGAACTCATCTCCGATCCACACATGGGACAACGCCATAGGCAACCACCCAGGAGCCAAGCGCACCAAGGGGACAGCTCAGAAGACAGGAGGACGATTCCCGCCCCACCTCGTGATGACTCACGCGCCAGGTTGCGTTCCCGTGGGCTCACGTGCGGTCAAGAGCGGTAAGGCTCATCGAAGCAAGAGCGGCGGCGTCAATTTCGGCAGCGAGGACAAGGCCAAGCCAGCGATGGAGGATATGACCTACGCCGATGCCGATGGCAATGAGTCGGTTCCGGTGTGGGCGTGCGATCCTGGATGTCCTGTGCAGCTCGCCAACATGCAGAGCGGTCAGAGCCAGTCTCGTTCAGGCAAGCCGCGCTCAGGCAAGCAATCTGAGCTGGGCTGGGGCACCACGCACACAGGCAGTGAGTACGACGACGCTGGAGGCGCAAGCCGGTTCTGGAACTGTATGCCTGGTTGCCCCGTTAGCATTGTCGATGACCAGAGCGGAATCTCCCCTCCGAAGCCTGAGCGTAGCGCTGTGAAGGGTGGGACTCCGATTCATGGTGGAGGCTGCAAGCCAACGCACGTAGGAACGTGGCCAGCCGACCCAGGTGGAGGGGCATCGCGCTTCTGCCCGTCACTCATGAGTGAAGACACGGTGTGGGAATGCACACCAGGCTGCCCGGTTCGCATGGCGGATGATCAGAGCGCCGCTCGTGGGATGCACGGAGCTGGCTCCAAGCGCGGCGGTGGGCTGGGCACCGACAGCAACGAGAGCCTGTTCAGAGGCCAGGGCAAGCCTGACGCGAGCAACGGTACTCGCTACGGGGACAAGGGCGGCGCCAGTAGGTTCTGGTCATCCTTCTGGTCTGGATCGCTCTTCATGTACTGCCCCAAGCCAAGCTCCAAGGAGAAGAACAAGGGATGTGAAGACCTGGACGCACGTGACTGGCGCGAGGGCACGAAGAACAGCACACCGCGCAGCGCGCAAATCTACGAGCAGAACAACCGGAAGGGCAAGCCCAGGCCCAACAACCATCCTACGGTCAAAGCCGTCGCGTTGATGCGCTGGCTCATTCGGTTGGTCTGCGTAGAGGATGGTGTGGTGCTCGACATGTTCAACGGCTCTGGCTCGACTGGTGTCGGGTGTATGCAGGAGGGGATGCGATACATCGGCATCGAGCAGGACCCATACTTTTGTGAGATCAGTAGGCGTCGGATCGGGGCTGAATGTCACCGGGTCCCGGTCCGGCGCCGACCTAACGTGATGGATGGCTTCGCCTAGTGCAGTGGGGTGAGGTGGTCGTCAGTGGTGAGGGTTGCCCGCGCACGAGGTCAGGCAAACATCACTTTGAAGATGAAGACGACACCTGGTGGTGTCGGATGTGTGGTACCGAGACCACAGGAAGACCAAACGATGAGCGAGAAGCACTTGCCAGACACGACCGACAAGCTGAGGAGGTCGAGCGCGAGTCGACCGCATCTCGACCCGAAGGTCAAGGCACAGCTCCGTCGTGATCGTGGATGCACGGCTCAGCGGTGGTGGGATGAGAGCCTCGATGCCAGTGCCATGCTGAACAAGCTGCGAGAGCGTGACGGCCTTCAACCGTCGCAGCTCTTGCCCCCAGCCAAGTTCATGGAGGTGGCCCACAAGCGCTACGTCGCAGACGGTGGTCGAGCAGACACGACGATCTGGCGTCAAACGATGACAACGTGTGGGCGCTTCCTTATCTCAGGTCGGTTCGATCAAGCTGTGCTCTGGTTGCGGCACGCGTACAGCGGCACGTTTGGCCTGAAGCCTGACCAGGTGTTGCGCGCCATGGCCGATGTCGTGCGCGAGTTCTTCCCGTGCTCACCGGAGCCAACCGACGCACCGACACCAGTCTACGGCGAGAGTCTGTTGCAGAAGGCTCTACCGGTGTGGCGGGATGTGCAGATGATCGAGGGATCAGCCCCAGGATCCACCCTGCGCGCCCATGAACCTGATCCAGACGACCCACCCAGGATGCCGTGGTGAGGTAGCGATGGCTAAAGGCAAAGGCAAGAAGAAGTGGAAGCGTCGGATGCGGAGGGATCGTCGACCCGCACGACCCAGCAGCGGACCGACTGACCTACCTGCGTGCTCCAACCGCGAGTGTCCGAACCGGAGACCCCACAGCACGCACATCATCCGCAAGGGTGACGGGACCTTCTTCGCAGCGTGCGATGCCTGCGTTGAGCCCATGGCGCAGGCTGTCAGGTTGACTGGGATCGATGTCCAGATAGTCAGCAAGAGGGCTCTGGAGCACCTTGGCGGCTGATTCGCCATCGTAACTCTAGGCGATGACTCTAGTTACGGAAGAAGAAAATCCCCCCCGTTTATCTTGACGGTCAGACACACGTATGCCATACTCCTATTGGAGAGAGGAGACGACATGCTGACCGCCGCCGAGACCAGAACCGCCCGCGAGACCTACAAGGTCCCCGTGAGCAACTTGGAGGCGCTCGCGGAGCGCTTCAAGGCCATCGCCAAGCGCGCCAAGCGCCTGGGGGTCACCGCCCCCTCCTTCTCGCTTGGAGCCACCGAGACCAAGCGCTGGCGGGACGAGACCGGGCGCAAGCGCGAGACGGTCTACCAGGAGGTGACCATCTTCGGCGAGACCCCCGTGGTCCCCGGTGGCTGGACCTTCCTCGCGACTCTCCAGCACGAAGCCGCTGGGACCATCATTCACACCATCCCGGGACTCGCCACTGAGGGCGAGCTGGCGCGCTACCGGGACTCCGGCCCCAACTGCGAGCACTGCAACTACGACAGGCGCCGCAAGGACACCTTCATCGTCCGCGACCCCTCCGGCTCGCTCAAGAAGGTGGGCCGCACTTGCTTGCAGGACTTCACGGGTGGCCACGACCCCCACAAGGCCGCTCGCCTCGCTGAGCTGCTCGGGGCCGCTTTCTCCTTCGGTGAGTTCATCGAGGGCGACCTGGGCGGGCGAGGGGCTCGCACCATGAGTGTCGCCGATCTCATCGCCTGGAGCCTCGCTGTCAGCGCTGAGGACGGGTTCCTGACGCGCGGCAAGGCGCGGAACCAGGGCGGGATCGCCACCGCTGACATCGCTTGGAACTGCGCCTGGAACGGCATCCCCAAGGACCGCTACGGCAAGCCGATCTACCAGGCCCCCAGTGACGCCGACTGGGCTGAGGCTGAGCGCCTCGCCGACAAGGCCGACACCCTCCTCACCGACAAGGGCGACGACAGGGGTGACTACGAGCACAATCTCTTCGTCGCGCTCGCCGCTGGCTACGCGGAGGAGCGGACCATCGGTCTCCTCGCTTCGGTCATCCCCTTCGTCCAGCGGGCGGAAGCCAGGGCGGCTGAGCTGGCGCTGGCTTCTGTCAGCTCCGACCACATCGGCGAGGCTGGCCAGCGCTTGGACGCGACCGTCACGGTCACCGCCGCTTTCCTCCGAGACGGAATGTTCGGCGCTCAGACCTTGGTCAAGCTGGCCACTGAGGACGGCGCTCGCCTCACTTGGTGGGCTTCGGGTGTCGCCGCTGCCCCCGGTGGCGGGAGCCTCAAGGCGGGAACCACCAAGTTCCACGCGACTTTCACCGTCAAGAAGCACGGGGAGTTCCGGGGCGTCAAGGAGACCACGGTCAACCGGGTGACGCTCAGTGAGGACATCGAGAGCTTCAAGGAGGCGACTCGCTTCGGTTGCCCCCACTGCCACGCGGAGCCGCTCACTTGGTGCCAGACGCCCAAGGGCAAGCGCGCCAACAAGCTCCACGGGAAGCGCACCAAGCTCAACAAGCTCAACGCACAGGGAAGCTAAGGAGGACATCATTCATGGACGAGAGCGCGACCTATTCCATCGTTCGGTTCTACGCGGACCGTGGCAAGGAGAAGGAGGTGACCCAGACCGGGCTCACCTTGGAGGAAGCTCGGGAGCACTGCGCTCGCGAGGACACACGGGGTGACGGATGGTTCGACGGGTACACGAAGGAGTAGTCATGCCAACCTACGGGATCGGCGCCGTTCGAGAGCACGATGATGGGATGCGTGAGCACGTCTCCAGTCACGAGACGCTTGGCGGCTATTACCACGAGATCCCTCGTCGTCGAGGTTACCGAGATCGACATCAGTGGTGACGGGTCGGTCGTGTTGCACGACACATCAGAGGACTAGCATGGCTGAACACACTTACATGCGCGAACAGGTGCCCGCGAACAGAACGGGTCAGTGTTCGTGCTGCCTCAAGCGTCATCGCTCGACCAAGCGCGGGACTCTGACTCGCCATGGGTGGCAGGAGTCTGGGCGCAGGGTCGGCCAGTGGGGATGCGGTTTCCAGTGGGGAGCGTGCCGGGGTGGCTCGATGCGACCCCTCGAACAGACTGACGCTGACGCGTTGGTCATCCTCGAAGAGCTGGGCAAGCGCATTGTTGGGGTCGCTACCGCGCTCAAACATCATCGTGAAGACGGGTTGGACGGTTACACCTTCAGGTGGGTTGAGGATGTTCACAGCTTCCGCAAGGCAGATCATCTTGACGCTCTACTGGCCATGGGTCTCGACGTCACGGTCGAGGACAGCAGATCCAAGCGGAAGGGTCATCGCGTCTACTACCAAGCCGTTCGGGTGTTCACTTTCCGCGTGACAATGGGAGCCGATGCAGTCAAAGTCACCGGAGCTGACCTGGGTGTGAATGGTTGCGGTCGCTCTTTCGAACGCGTCACGGTTCCGAGTTACGATGATCTTCGGGCCAGCTACACTCGTGAGCTGGAGCAAGCCAAGCTCATGTTGGAAGCTCAAAGGGAGTCGATCAAGGAAGCGGTCAAACAACATCGGGACAACCCGACGAACGGCGCGAGCGACACAAAGAAGCGCGGCAAGGTGATCCACTGGATGAGGGTCATCACGCACAGGAACTTCAACCCTGGCAGTCAACACGTGACCACTCGCAAGCGGCTCGCCTGCGGCTCCAGAGGTATGTCTCCGCGAAGCTCAGAGGATACGTCAGAGGTGACGTGCAGCCGGTGCAAGAAGGCGGTGCTCAATGGCTAGGCAAGAGATCCCGTACTTCAGCCGTGACCAGGTCATGCGTTTCTCCGAGAAGATCATCACGAACATCTCAGAAGACAACGGTGAGCCCTACAGGCTCCTGAAGATGCTCGAATACATCCGCAAGGATCCCGAGTCGATCCCGGTGGAAGGGTTGACAAACATCCTCGCCAGGATCGTCCTTATGGTCGTGACGCAGGGTGTGGACATCGGCAATGAGTTGTATGATCACTACGAGGATCATGGGGAGCTTTGATGACTGACCAGGAACCCAAAATGGAAGCGCTGGCGTTTGCGACTAGTGACACCCCAACAACACCGACATCGCTCGATTTCCCGACCACGTTTCGTGAGCTGTATCTCTGGATCACAGCTCAACGCAACACGGTGAGAGCTGCGCAGTCTTGCCACGACTGCAACGGTGACGCTCGCGAGCTGTACGCGGAGGAGTACGCTTACAATCGAGTTCTTCAGGTGATGGTGGAGATGCCATACCCTGTTTCTGACGCCCCTGACACCCAACAATCGAAAGGAGGTGATTGCCTATGACTGCTGTCGTCATCGTCATGATTCGTATTGTTTGATCCGCGCCTCGACGGCACCACCTGTGCAGGTTCCCCTGTCGGGTGGTAGTGGGCAGCTCGCGCATCGCAGCTTCCCCACTCCGTCACAACCCGGCAGGTAGGAACCTGCCAACCCAGGCGGCTAGCTCAATGGTCGAGCGCTTCCCTTACGAGGAAGAGGATGCGGGTTCGAGCCCCGTGCCGCCAAAACAAGGAGAGTGCCATGGCACGCAAGAGAGCAACCATCAACGTCAAGCGCGTCCGGTTCTACCGGGCGTACGGTCGTGGGGTCGAAACACCCGACTACGCGACAGCGTTGGGCAAGGACCCCAACAGCCCGAGCTGGCATCCCATCGCACCGGACATGCTGCGCTACGATCTCTCGTTCGTGCGTGACGAGGACCCGACACTCATCGCGACCGTCAAGTTTTCGAACGGTTACGGAGGTGACCGCTCATACGGTCGGTGGAATAGCTTCAACATCAAGCTCCGAGTTGTGCGCAAGGTCGAGACCGTCGAAGAGGGTGCGCGCGTTACCCAGGGACTCTACGAGAACTGGAACGGTGGCGACCTGTATGAGATGGAGCAGAACGTCAAGACCGGTGGCGACTGGTTCACCTACATGCGCGAGCCGACCACTGACGGGACGCTGGGCGAGCTGCGGCGCGTTCCCTTGACCGAGCTGTTGAAGCTCCACAGGGACCAGCGCCCCAGCGAGGCGGCGAATAACTACCTCACCGTCAACTGAAATCTCGGAGGGAAAAACAGACTAGTACAGTTGACTGATCCGACGTCGTTCTCGCAAGCGGAGTTGGTTCGTGTACACTCGTGGCAGGGGATGAGGAGGTGTGCGTGAACTTGTTGCTTTTGTTGTTGGCTCAAGCGCCGCCAGTGGAAAAAGCTATCGGTTGGGCTGAGCGCGCCTCTCAACTCGGTGTAGCTGGTCTTGCCATCTTCATCATGTTCTGCGCATTGGGTATAGCCTTTTGGCAGTTCAATCGAAACTCCAACTTGCACGCCGCTAACGCTGAGCTGGAGAAAGAGTTCCGCAAGAAGACTGAGGATCTCTTGCGCGAGATGCTAGAGCGCGGCGAAGATAGTCAAGAGGCCATGGGCTCGAATACTCAGGCTGTTCGTGATATGACATTAGGTATGCAGCAGCTCACGACGAGAATAGAATACGTCGAGCGAGCGTTGCACCGCCCGGGTGGTGGAGTCCCATGACATCCATCCCATTGCGAGTGGAGGATCTCATGCCTGCGTCTCCGCAACCACGTCATGATGAGCTACAAGCCAGGTTGGTTGTGCAGCGAACCAAGCGCAAGAAAGCACTTGAAGCCCACAAGGAAACTGTATTCGAGTTCTCCACGCAGATGACCCCTAGCTCGCCATCGGTTGACCCGAAGGCAGAGCCAACGGTCGAGGCACCACCGACGAACGAAACAGGTAGCCTAACGATGGAGGATGGCTTCGCAGCTCTGCGGGCTCAGAGGGAGCGGCGCAAGAGGGGGCTAGACGAGCTGAAGAAGAGCGCGGCTCACTGCAAGATAGCGAGCCAGCGCACTGTCAAGATGGGCAAACACGTCAAGCTAGAACAGCAGGTTCCACAACCACAAGACGCCGCCCACACCAAGTAGGGTCAGTGCTGTCAGGCAGCTCAGGCAGATGACAACAGTCATGGCGACGTGCGTGGTTCGTAGCGTGCGCTTGATTACGTCGCCTCGCTGAGCCAGTTCGGTCTCGTGGTCGTGGGCGATCTCTCGCAGGATGTCGACCTGATTGCGCAGGACATGTCTGCTCTGGCTGTCGCTCAATAGCATCGCCCCGATGTGCTCTGACAAGGACAGGGGTGAGTCGGGATCCCACTTGACCTGGTCCGCAACCTTGTCTGTCTCGGCGGCGAGTTCGCCGTACTCGTTTTGCAGCTCGTTCAGGTCTGTGATGGTTTCCTTTAGGGCTGACTGCAACGCGCGCTCTTCCGTGAGCAAACAGCTCAGGTCGCTAGCGCTCTCGATGGTGTGCGTGTGACTGCCTGGGGTGAACTTGATTGGATCGGGATGAGTGTGGGCACCAGCTACGTGAGTGTGTTGAGGTTGTGATGTCGGGAACTTGCGCTTAGAGGTACAACCTGGCCGGTTGCACTCCTGCCAAGCGTCATCGGCGGAATCAACCCAGAAATGACCTTGCCGTACGGTGCAAGGGATCGAGTCCCCGAACTTGCGCGGGTTGTTGGTCGTGCTCATGGGTATACTCTCTCGCTCCGTTTCATGGCCTGTGGTGGACTTTCGAGGGTCTGTTGGTATGATCCTAGCTGCGACGGTTTGAGGCTCGCTAATCATCCTGGCACCGAGTAGGTACCTCTTCAACCCACTGGGATGGTCAACCCCAACGACCGCAGGGGTTTGAGTCGTTACGCTGGCTGTTTTTCGGGTTCGCTGTCGGGTCCAGGGGCCAGCCACTCAACGAGGTGAGAATCACCGTCCTCATCCATCTCTAGCTCGACCGCTGCCCCGACGTCCGCAGCTCCAGCGAACGGGATGAAGCCTTCGTAGATGTAGACATCGTGTAGGCACGTGTTCTCGTCCTTGACCACGAGCTTCACGTAGCCATCGCTTAGACCTACCTTGTTGGCTATCTCTCCCCTGATCGTCGTTCCGCTCGCCATGCGTCCTCTACCTCTCCCCGCTTCGCTTTGCGGCTCTTCTTCCCACACTCAGGGCACGGTGGCAGCGTGTTCCAACCGAACCCTTCATAGAACACCCCACCACAGTGATGGTACCATCCTCTAGCGATTTCTGCACGCGCCCAATTCGACAATGGAGCTTGCGACGACATCAATTTGGGGGCTTTCGGAGTTGACTCGCGTCGGCGTCGGCGTGCTCTAGCTCGGATCTTACGCGCAAGCTGATCTTCATCCATTTGTAGCTCTGAACGTAGCTCTGAACTGGTGCGGGTTGCCCTTGGCTCCCTCTAGCTTCTTGCGCTCAATTAGACCCTGCTCCTCCATCGCTTCCAGGTTCCGTTGGATCGATCTTTTGGTGATGTTCAGTCGGTGGGCTAGCGCTGTAGAGTCGATCCAGCCTGTGCCTTGTTTCCTGATTATGTCGAGCATGGCTGCTCTGCGTTCGATTGTCTTGTGAGGTAGACCTTTTGGCATCGTAGACTCCTTTCAGGTATCGCCGTTCGCATAGGAACGGCGTCACAGCCAACACAAGCAACGATAGGATGATCACGGTCATATGGGAATGCTCCCATACGTCAGTCGAACCGTCAAGCGAACACAGGACCCCACCGTTTGAGCAGTTCGTCACGGTCCTCGAAGCACACGGCAACAGCGCAGTCAGCTCGTGTCATTTCAGGGTGAGCCTCTTTGAGTTTTATGATCTCGTCCCATCGCTTCTGCACTTCGTTTAGTGCGGCTTGGTAGCGCGCTCCTGAGACTGCCTGGACCGCCCTCGCCATGCTTGTGCGACTCATTTGTAGTTGTCACACCCACAACCAGCGGCACTGCACGGGAATGGTCCTTCAATGCTCTTCATGGGATGCTCGGAGCTTTCGTGATCACAGCCCATGCAGGCACCAGGTAGAACGCACGACTCAACCGGCTTGTGTTTGTCCAGTCGAGAGCATCCAGGGTGAGCGTCGATATGAATAGAGATGGCGTCCTCTACACGTTGCCAGGCGACTGTAGATGCTCTCTCGCCAAACCAGCGCACGGCAGCACTACCGTCAGAGAACACAGCCCACTGGGCCACCTTGCCAGTACCAGATACACCCGTCTCGTCCTTGGTGCGGATCATGTCATACATCCCAGGCGTCAGGCGCTTCATTGGTGCTCCTCTGGTGGGTACCCGAACCAGGTCGTCAGGTGGTAGTTCGTCTGTCCTGCTGGCTCGATGCAGTGGACGTAGGCGTGCGACGGGTGCATTAGCACCATCCCAGCCTTGAGCCTGACCGAGAGGTTGAAGTGCCGAAAGTTGATCTCCCCTCCCTTGTGCGTGTTCAGTGCGATGACTGTGCTGATCTCCCGACTGTGCGGCCAGTTGGCGTAGGAGTCGGTGTGCTCGCGTTGATAATCCCCAAGCTGGTACTTCACCGCAGCATACCCGGTGTCGATGTTTGCAAAGCAGAACTGGTTGTACTGCTTGTACTCGATCAGGAGCTTGCACATCAGAAGCTCGATGGCTTCGTCGTATGGCCTGAGTTCCTGGTGCAACTTCCCAGACATCAGGAAGCTACTGCCCGATGAGTAGTCTGGGTCCAGCTTCGACCACTTGTCGAGCTTGTCGAGAACACCGATCAACTCGTCTGCCCATGGGAGTACGTTGTTGAACAGGAGGATACCTGGAGCTGCCACGTTGTAGGTCAGCTCAGGTGGCAGCGCTTCCTTCAGCTTCTCGGCGTACGTGGTGTGATGATCCCATCGCACACTGTCAGTTGGGTCGTAGTGACCGCAGTTGTGCTTCCGCGCCAGCCCACATACGATGCTGTTGTTGTCTGGGTTGATGTCCTCGCAGAGATTGTCTCCAGGTCGCGGCAACCACTTGGTGAACTCTTCGATGTTACTCATAGCTTCTCCACGAACTCTGTGAAGCCTGACCTGTCTATGTCGGCTTGCTTCTTCTTGTTCATCTCGAACGCGCCATCTATACCACTACATCGACCGTAGCGACTGACTGAGAGTTGTCGCGGGCCGTGCTTCTTGTGGGTGTAGATGAAGATGTTGCAGGAACCGAAATTAGCTCCTGGCGACCCACGGAAGTGCTGACACAACCCGCAGACCTCTCGAACCACGTAGTTGTTCATGCGTAGGATAGCCAACTTGTTTGGGTCAGGCATCAGATGACCTCGTCCTCGATTCTCCGATCCCTCTGCATCCGTTCCTTGTCCTTCCTGAGAGCTTCCCCAGCGCGGGACTTCGCCCACCCACAAGACGTGTGCCGCCAGATGTCCTCTAGGACAATTCGCATCGCCCCAGCCCGAAGGTTGGGTTTCCATGTCGAATCTTCCTGGCTAGGCTCAGGAACCGCACTGGGCTCGCTCACAGCTCTTCCGTTGGGTCGCTGGGGTGAATGTCCAACGCGTCAGCCATGCCGCTCACAAGGGCTGAGAACGCGTCTGAGACCAACGAATTTAGGTTGCCCTTCGTCGGTCCCATGGCTGCCACGATCTGCCCAGCAGCGTGGATCAGAGCCGCTTCAGAAGCCCCCAGGTCGTCTGGATTGTCTGAGGTGGGCTCCTGCCTCATACCGACAGCTCTCAACTCATCCAGGTCAGGCACGCTGTCGAGCAGTGCCCTGGTGAGCCCTTCCACGTGGCGCGGGTTGGCCGGGAGATGAGTCTGGGTGGCCACGTGCAGCAGCCCTACAACCTTCTCGATCCAGATAATCGACTCGTTTACGATGTCTGGCACTGTGCCTCCTTGATGGCGTCGATGCAGCTCTGGAATGACGGGCAAGCCTTGCTGGTGCGCAGCTTGACGAACGCCTGATAACACCGGTCGCACAGTTCGGCGTTGTCCTCGTGCGGGAACCTGTGCCATATGCTCAGGTTGGTCACGCGGATGACGTCGCAGCACACGCACTTGTTCGTGAGTGCCACGGGGTTGCCAGCCATCCTGGAGACGTTGCCACCAGCCACGAAGGTCGACGTCAGTAGTAGGGAGTCACCGAGCTTGGTGCTGGCGCTGCCCAGGCTGTCAGCCTCTTTGTACTCGCGACCGGTGCGCTTGTTCGACAGCTCGTAGGCGACCTGGTTCCCATCGGGTCCGGTCAGGGGCAAGCCCAGCTCCTTGACGAGCGCCGGTAGTAGGTCCGAGATGGGAGCGTCGTCTGGCAGCTCCACGTCGAACTCCTGGTTGGTGTCGGCCCTTACGAGGGTGACGCTAATCTGAGGCATGATCATCTCCTTGTCGTTGTTGTTGTATGTTCAAGTGGTCTTCCGCTTCCTGCTCACGGAGTAAGCGGTCAATTTCTGCTCCGATGAGAGCGCCAGCTTTCACCAAATCTCGGAGGCGTAGTGTTCGTGCAGCTTCAGCACAGGGAGGAAATACGGGTGTACGTGCTGCTCGTTTGTCCCACACCGGATCCCAGGGCCACGGGTCGTTGAACGTGATGCATGGACCACCACCGTCGTTGATGTAGACCCGGCTGTAGACCCGGCCAGGTGCCGCGTAGCAGACAGCAGCCCAGGCAAGCTCGCCCTGCATGTGCTTGTCATCGTGTTTTGCTGTCCAGCCCTCGCATATGACCTGTCGCGCTCGCTCCTTTGCGATCAGATCAACTCCCTTGCTTGCCATCGTTCTTTCCCTTCTGTTTCTCGCGCAGCACGACACCTGAGCCTTCACAGGTGTAGCAGTTGTCCCGCACGCATGTATCGTGGCCATTTCGGCAAGTCCCGTACATGCCATCATCGTCTGCGGTGTTCTCGTCATTCGGGCACTTGACCCACTTCATGCCCATCGCCTTGACGATCAGATTGAGCCGCCCCATGAGCTTCTCGTGCTCTCTGTCGCGGCTCATCAATCTAGGTCCAGGTTCTCGAAGCGCTCAGTGTCGACGTCAAGGTCGTCGTCGTCTCCGTCGTCATCGTCTAGGTCCAGTGACCCGAACCGTGTTGGAGGTGGAGGTGGGGGAGGTAGTTCGATGACAATGGACCGACGCGGCTTCTCTTTGATCTTGATGGAGATGCCTTGGACCTTGATGGTCAGTCCGTCTGCGGTCTCTTCCGTCGTAGGCTCCTTCGACCGCCCACTGACCTCACCAGCCGCCTTGAGCGCTTGCGCGGCATCCTCGTGCATGTTGTGCCAGTGGCAAGTGAGCTTGCCCTCTCGCGGCTTGTTGCTGCACGGGGTGTATAGCTTGCCCACGCGGCGCTCTGTCCAACAGGTAGTCAGCCCATCGGACGTAGCCATGCGATGACCGGCACGTGGTGCCTTGTTGGTGCTCGTCTTCTTGACGGTCTTCTTCTTCTTCTTCTTGCTGGTCTTCCTAGCCATCGGTTGGCGCCAACTTGATTTTGTCAAGCGCGGACTTGCCGTTCACACCAGTCAGGCGCGACAGCAACCACTGCACACCGTCAGTGAATGCCGACCTGTGCAGGTCCCTGTTCCCAGACAGTGGTCGCTCTTTCCAGTGCTTGCGCTCTGCCTCTTGTGTCGCTTGCTCGAACCGCTCCCGGTCAGTCATCCTTCCTCTTCCTCCTTCTGCCCTTGTTGACGTGGATCTCTCCGAACGCTTTGAGCACCTTCACGTAGCGGGTGTCGCTTCGCCCGTAGAAATTGCAGTCCAGCTCGAACGTCCCTTCAGGATGGAAGTCGACAGACCACTCAGGGCTGTAGTCGGTGGCCCCTCGCATGATGATGACGCCGTCTGGTGACTGTTGCGACCCCAGTAAAGACACGTTCACTCGTTCCAGTTTCTTGATCCTGGGCAGTAGCTTGAGAGCACGGGCCACAGCTTCGGGGTGAGCATCACGCTCGTCGCGTAGGTGCTCCAGCTCCTCACGCAGCCGCTCTAGGTGTTGCTTGGTGTTGGCGTTACCCATGCGTCTTCTGCATGTTGTTGAGGCGGCACGGGCACTTCATCCGAACACCTTCCTCGTGGTTTCGCCGCATTTAGCGCCAGCCCCCGTCTGGATGCCTCGTTAGGCCCATGTAGTTCATCGTTGCCGCTTCGCATGAGTTGTTGCAGAAGGAAGCTCCCCTGTAGACAGGGTCGCCGCATTCTGCACAGACACCGGTCGGAACGATCTCGGCCATCTCTTTGTCGGTCTTGTCGGTCAGGTCTTCGTACCGCTCCTGGTTCTCAGGCTCAGTGAACAGGCTCCCGGTTGGGTGCTGTTTCCCTGTGGGGTCCACGATGCGACCGTTGGGGTCCAGCAGCCACCAGTGACCTCGTCTGCCCCACGACATGCAGTAGAACCATCCTCTACGCGGCTTCAGCTCAGGGAACGACTGAGCCATCTTCAGAACCACCTCCTCACACTTGCCGTAGCCGTGCGTCTCCTGGTTCACGTTCTCGATGACCCACGCTTGGTAGTCGGCTCTGCTCACAGCTCCCTCTCACATGGACACTCACGCTCGTAGTGGTAGGTGGCTTCGAACGATGCCACGGGATGAACGAATCGAACGCTTACCCATCCGTCAAGATGGTGAACACAGTTCGTGACGCCTCCACCCGGCACACCGACGTCTCCCAGGATGAGCCCAGCGTCGTTGGTGTGTACCAGGCAGCCTACGTCTCTCACAGTCCTGGCGTCGATGCTCAGAGAGCTGGGCACCACAGGGTTCCTGGGCAGTCGGAACGAGAAGTCGGTGACAGGCTCCCCAGACCACTCGTAGGAGTGCTCCAGCACGCTGTGGTGAGGCGCAGAAGCCTCTTGTAGCTTCCGCTCGACGTCTGCACGGTGGTCAGAATCAGACAGGCTCATCGCTCATCCCCTTGTCGGCTGTAGCGTGGTCGACACCGTCGCACGCGTCACAGTTCATCGGAGCTTCGTCGAAACCATACTCCATGATGGCCTTCCCACAGCTCCTACAGTGGGCCTTACCTTCCTTCGCGTCGATCCTCTCAGCCATCTCGATGATCCTGTTCATCCCTGCCACGACACCGTGTGTTGGGCACTGGTAGTGGATCATGCAAGGGCAGCTCGCCAGTAGGCGCTCAGGGTCAGGCATCTCTCAACCTCTCCCACTCCGACGCGTTGAACGGACTCATCGCTACATCACCCTCACGCTCAGTGAATGGGCGCCACGAATGTCGGTACCGTCTCCCGCTTGCCACAGGTCACCAGAAAGGAGTCGGAGCGCGTGCGCCAGAGAAGGGGAGCACTCCCCGTCAGGCCAGAGGGACTCGCCATCCTCATCGAAGAAGGCGACCTCAATGTTCGCCAAGCCTACGCGTGACTGCGGCCCAGACAGCTCATCCCGTTGCAGCTCAGCAGACAGCTCTTCCAGCAGCTTGTCACGGTGGAGCAGGTTCGGTTCGTTCTTGCTCATGGTGGGCATCCATTCAGATGGTTTGGTGGGTTGAGGTTCGAGGCACAGGGGACACTGGCATCCAGGGCACTCACGCCCGTTCTGACAGCCCCAGCACGCCAGCACTTCGTAGTCAGGCATCGTTTCCTCCCCATCCAACCCGGTTGTGCGCGGCTCCACCCTCGTGGAAGGAGTCGTGTCCTTCAACCAGGTCGCAGCGGTTGCCCCCACGGCTCTCGTGGTTGCACTCCAGCGCGTTGTAGACCTCCCAGACCTCTTGTTCGACCTGGACGCAGGAGTAGTCAGGCGCGGTCAGTCGGCGCTTCAGATGACCTAGCAGCGCTTCAGGGGTGAGTCTCACAGGCTGGCCTCAATGGTCATGAGCTTCTCTCGCTTTCAGGTAGTCTTCACGCACCAGCGCCCATCCTGCGTTCGTAACTCTAGCGGTCCATGAACCGTCTCTGTGAGTCATCTCAATCAGGTCTTTCTTCTCCAAGGCTTTAGCGCTGGCCAGGAGTCTGTTGGTGTCTAGCACGATGCCCTCGTGGCGCCTAAACCACTCAAGGTTGCAGGCTATGTGCGCCAAGGCTGAGAACATGGCTCCAGTCAGCTTGTGTCGCTTGGCTGGCTTGGCGGGTCGTAGTAGGTGGTGGGCGTATAGAGGCATCACGGAGCAGAACTCGTCAGCTCCGTAGTGTTGGATCCGCATCTCGGCTGATGTCTGGTGTAGGTGCGCTTCCTTCAGCTTGGCTCGAACAAATACGCCCCACCATGAGTTCAGCTTGAAGCGCTGGTCCATCTCGGCTTTCATGGATTCACTGGGTTCGAGGGGGATACCTCGTGCATGGCAGGCGCGCATAGCGGCTTCTGCGATGCTCTGTAGCTCTGTTGTGGGGAGTGAGGCGTAGTAGGTGGAGGGTTGCTTGGTGCAGACACAGGGAGAGCACCAGCAGTTGAGGCAGTTCGACAAGCCCATTCCCGTGCTTCCTTTCCCGGTTCCCCCCGCTCTGGTGAGCGAGGCGAGGACTCTCAAGCCCTGCACTTCCAACGGTAAGGGCGGATCAGTCAGTTGCAAGGGGTTTCTTCTGATATGCTGAAAAGGGTTAGGGTGTTTCTTTCAGTTCGAGTGAGCAGGAGGAATCCAGGTGGTTGTGGGTACGAGGAGGTGATCGGATGAGTCAGCAGGAGGGACAGGTGGAGTCCATGACGGCACATACGACCAAAAGGAGGAAGAAGCGGAAGAGCAAGACACAGCGATGTCGTGTCTGCAACAAGCTATTCAAGAACATCACCCCAGAGCATCTCAGGACACACAACATCACGCTCCAACGCTATCGCAGGCTCTTCGGGGCGACGATGCCCCCATCCACTACAGAGTTGATGGAAGTCGGATCAGTGAGTGATCCGCAAGACGGGCTCGTATCGGCTGTCAGCGAGCGTCTGCTACAAGAGAACGTTTGGGTGGGTTGCCTCGCAGACGAGGTTGGCGAGCGCATGACCACAGGTCCTATGCGCCATCGCCTTTCATTGTTGCTCACGACGATGCTACACCAACGAGCCAAAGTTCATGGTCAGTCGATGTCTGTTCTGTGCGAAGCGCTCAACGAACTACAAGAGTCATGGCGCATCACGCAGGGTGGACCAGACGGTCAACCAACATCGACTGAAGAGCTGCTGCGCATCGTGGACAGGGGCACCAAGCTCGTGCAACAGTCGGAGGAAGCCGTGATGCGCGCCATGAAGGTCGCTCTAGAGGAACAGCGCCTCCAGACGGAACACGCCGACAGCCTTGGCCCTGCGCTCTACCAGGGGACAGGAGAGACGCTCGCTATGCCTGACCTCCCCACAGGAGACAGGGAGATCATGCGTGCTCTGCTGGGCATGGTGTCCAAGCACGCCAGCGAGGCGAACACCATAGACGCTTCCCACACGCCCGGTGCTGATGGGGTGCAGACGCCTGTCGATGGGGTCGTGAGCCCTTCCCAACACAGGGACGGCGCCCCCACAGTTGATGCGCCCATTAACACAGGGGAGTCGACTCATCAACCCCAAAACACCCCCGTGAGCACTAGCATTAGCAAGGGGCCACGTCAAGGGGCCGATGGGGAGATGTTGATTGACGCGGCGTTGAAGGATCCGACTGTGCTCACCCGCACAAGGACGAAACGTCGACGAAAACGCCATCGCGACATCGCACCTGGCGGAATCGGATCAGTCAGTGATCCGACCTCGCGGCGCGACGACGCTACATCAATGCCGATGTAATGTCAAGGGGTGGGTGCTCCCCCGGTGGGGGGGGGGGTGGCCCCCGGGCGGATCAGTGAGTGATCCGACGACCCGTCAACGACCTGCTACATCTCATCGCGGGGGGTGGGTCCCCAGCGCGGGACCGGTGATCTGTGGCCCATCTTTTGTGATGTCGATTCGGTTCCATACCGGCCCGGTAATCTGTGGGCTCCCTTTTGAGATGTCGATGACCTGGTTCCATGCGACGGCCCAAAAAATCCTGGACCTGGTTTCCGGGAGGGATCTCCCTTCGTTAGACTGAGCTGGTCTATTTGACTGGCACGGTTCGTCGTGCAAATGAGAGGTGCTCATGGAAGTCAGCGTACTCGTCAAGCGGCGGGACGGGTCAGGGCGCAAGGGTCACGGTGAGGCTCAACAGCACGGCAACGAAATCTGGGTCTACCCCAAGTTCGACGCTCTTCCTGGGCGCAGCAGTCAGATTCACGTCTTGCTTCACGAGCTGGGGCACTGGTACCGCGACCAAGCCGTACCGCTCGGTGACATCATGGGATGGGAACCTGGTGAGGGGTTCTATGGCGTCTATGGGATGCCGAACTCTGAGGAGGGGTTCGCGGAAGCGTTCGCTACCTACTTCACCGACCCCAACCACCTGTGGCGGAACTGGCCTGACGCGTTCAAAAAAATCAAAGCGTACGTCAAGGGGTCTGGGATGGACCGCAAGTTCCTGCGCTTCGCAGACGAGGCGGTCGACAAGCTCCGCAGTGAGAGACCCCAACGGGAGAGCGCTGCGACAAGGCCGAAGGGGATACTCATTGAGACCGCAACAGGATCTCCTGGGTTCTACTTCCTTCATCCAGATGACGAAGCCAAGCGACACAAGCGACCGCTGGTCAGGGGGAGGTACTATGGCCCGTTGCGGGACGAGTACCTTGTAGCCGCGCTCACGTTCCATTCAGGTGGTGAGCAGATGAACGACAAGGACCGTGTGTTCATGGCGCGCTATGAGTCTTTACTGACTCAGCGAGACATCGACTACATGGAAGACGTACCCAACGAGACCGGATGGAAGTCCGTCAAGTTCATGCCCCTCACCCGCTTGACCAGACTGCCAAAGGGCGCCAACGCCCCGAACAAGAAGACGTTCATGCGATGGGTGTTGGAGACCGCAAACGACTGGCGACGGCGCGGTGACTGACGAACCGATCAAGCGAGCGCGACCGTTGAGCGGGCCTGGAGGGGACCTGCGTGGGATGCTCGTCTTCTGCCCGGGATGCCAGCAGGGGCACCTGTTCCACACGGAACCGTGGGGGAGAGACGGGGTACCTGGTCCTGTGTGGAGCTTCAACGGGGACCTGGAGCGCCCGACCTTCTCACCTTCGATGCTCGTCAACGCCAGTCGGCCAGAGTCACGGTGTCACTCGTTCGTCAAGGCTGGCATGATCCAGTTCCTTGGGGACTGCTATCACGACCTGAAGAACCAGACTGTCGAGCTGGGAGATGTCGCTCAGTGGTGAGCGCTAGTCTGGGATGGCGAGCCACTTGAGTAGCTCTTCCCTGACCGCATCCTTCACCACACTCACGTCGACGTTACCCCTAGAACAGCGGCGGCTCATGATGTCCACCAACTTTGCGGGTGTCTGCCTTGGGTTGAGCATCCTCCTTATGGTGTTGCTTTCCCACGCAGCCTTGTTGGTTTCGTTCGTTTGATCGTCGATGAACGCTCTTGCGATTTGGACGCTCCGAGCAGGGCGACCAGCAGTGATGACATAACCGGAGCCACCACAAAGCGAGCAATCGGAATCGTAGGAGGTACATGTGGGGCAATGCTCGACCCGCTTCGCGAACGTTTCGAACATCGCAACCGCTGCTCTGAGAACGACGTGACGCCCATAGACGGACAGCTTGGTTGCGAAAGCTCTCATGGAGATGCCCTCATCGTCGAATGGCTCCCAGCGCAGCATTCGCCTAGCGACTGGATGCCCCAAGTACGCCGCGAGCTTGACGTGTTCACGATCTACTTGCCTGACACGTAGTCTCTCGCGTAAGAGAGCTGCGGCGTCTTCCAGGGTTCCTGTCGCGGCTCGGCGCTCCAGCGCTCTCAGGCGGGTGTCAGCCACTTGCTTGCTGCCTTGGATGAGAGAGCACTGCTCGACACCCGGCGCAGTAGAGCGTGGAGTCGTTCTCGTCTTCGTAGGTATCGTCTCGCCACGCCCAACCTGGAGGTAGAGCTGTTACGTCGTCTGGGTCTGGGTCTGGGACTTCTTGCTCGCACCCGTCGCAAGAGATCATTCCCGCCTTTGTGTGGTCAACGCTGCTGGGCGCCATTCCCAGGGCGCGCAAGAAATTCATCACTTTCAGTATGTCCTTGTCCGAGCCTTTCAAACTGACGTAGCCGTACGCGGTTTGTCCAGCGTGCTCAAGGACGAACCTGTCGGTCACTATTCCGATGATGTCTGGCACTGGGGGGAACGTCGCGTGCGCGCAGCACTCACCTGATCTGCACCGACCACGCTTCACCCTCACCTGGGCTTCTGGGTCTTGATGCGCTAGGCGTGCGTCTTGTCTTCGTTCGGCGTCAGCCATGCTCCCACCTGGTTCTGGTCTGAGCTTACCATCGGATCAGTCGGGGCCACCAACAAAATGGTTCGAGCTTGAGCCTGACTGATCCGAAGGTAACCTGGTGGTCAAGAGGTGAACCATGAGCTTGATGAGGTCCAGATGAGCATCGCTCAGGACGACCGGCCTTATCATCTGAACCGCGCAAGAGACGCCATTCTGTGTGTGCGCTCGGTGTATCCAGCCGTTCCTGCTGTTGCCGTCGACACCCCTGAAGAGAAGGAAGAGCACTGGGATACATGCCCTACGCCGGGGCTCGTCTTGTTCGTTCGCGCGACTGGGCAGTTCTGGTGTTGGACTCTCTACGAGGGATGGGTTGACGTTTTCTCCGACGAAGAACCACCCCGAATACCTGAGCCTGAAGTACCGTTCTTCGGTTTGAGGCGGGTGCTAAAGTGAGTCGACTCCTTTGCTTCCTGTTCGGCCACTGCTGGCGAGTCTTCCGTGAGGTGCGTGGGAGGAGACCAGACGCAGCCTGTACGCGCTGCGGGGGTGTCTCCTGGGACGACTACCCTGAGAAGGTGGGATTGCTGCTCGTCCTGGCTGACCTATTCATCTTCGTGCCGTTGGCGATCATGGGTTGCGCCCTAGAACAATGGCGTTTCTACCGGCGCCTTCGGGGAGGCGTCTGGGAGCAGTGGTACGTCGAGGTTTGTCACGCGGACGTATGGCACCGCGTGCCTGACGATCCAGAAGACCGATGGCCGCGCAAGCGTCCTACTCCAGTCTGCCGGGGAACCCCAACCGTCGAGGACTGGCGATGATATGTCAGGCGACCTACATGACTGGATGCCCTCTAGCTCACCCCGATGTTACAGGCTTCCCTGATCTGCCTGCACCAGAACTCACCCGCTTCGAAGCTCTGACAGGACTCAGGGCGCTTTGAGTAGATGTCGCACTGAACGCTCTCGCCGACTGTTCCACGCAGGCAGACGCACCTGTCACCACGCGCTCGCATGGTTGGAGGATGATTGAGGGCAACGATCTCGAACACGCTGGGCATTCTGACGACCAGGTTCCGCAAGGGATGACCGATGCGCTCGATGTCTTTGTCAGTCAGGTTTACTGCCATCCAAGTTCCGACGTCGCAGCACGCGCCACAGCTCTGGCAATCGAAGTCGCTCATGGGGGCAGTCTACCTTAATCGAGCCGTCAAGGTTAGGGTCCTTGGCGACTCACTGATCCGATGCTAGTCTGTTCTCAGGAGGTAACATGCCTGAACTGATTCGAGCTGTCAGCAGCAACCCTGACTGTCTGATTGTGTTGGTGTTCGACTGTTTGCCTCCAGGGGTCCACAACAGGGACCGCAAGCGGTTGAGTGACGCCATCCCATGGGGTGATCACGTCAGATCGTTGTCCAAGTTCATGATCGATCTGATGGACTACTGCCAGCAGGAAGACAAGCCCCCACGAGCTGTGGTGGTTGGCCCCTTGCTCGCGCGACTGGTTCAGCGGCAGGATCGATTCAACCCACGGAATGTCAAGTGTGGCGAGCGTCCGTGCATCGGTTCCTGGCGCGGCTACCCAGTTCATCTCGACGATAGGTTCCCTCCAGACAAGGGATGCTTCACCACGAGCGGCGGCGCACCGGCTGGTGTCATCAACTTGACCAACACACCAGCAGCCATAGCTAGGATGTGCCTTGAGAACAGACCCGGGTGAGCAGTCTGGCAGATGAGCCTGAGCCAGCGTTCTACGGGTGTTTCCCCTGCTGCGCTCTGATGCTCTTGTCGGTGGTGCTCGTGAT